>ONZV01000056.1_pt1 | contig 105595 bp, 87 predicted proteins | sample 1671561 | NCBI WGS metagenome assembly ONZV01 (sample SAMN06348169, study PRJEB24527) | human gut metagenome | reverse complement strand
ACGTTAATTAACTCTCTCATTTTCAATCGATTACATAAGAATTAACAGAGTATTGATAATAGATTAGTATAATTTAAAAATTAAAATAGATATGGATAAGAATTTTTTTATGGGTATTGCTGCAATGGCAGCGTTGACATTGGTAAGTTGTTCAAGCGATGACTTGAATAGTCTTTCAGACAATTCTTCTAAGAATGAGGCTATCAGCTTTGATGGCTATTTGGGAAGAAGTGCAGTTGCTGTAAATGGTTCACGTGGTAGCGTGCTGGATAAGACGCAGCTTCATAAATCTGCTGATGGCTTTGGTGTGTTTGGTAACTATAGCCCTACTGAGGGGGGGGGAGCCTTCTAATTTGTTCAACAATCAGAAAGTAACAGGAGATGCTGCAGATAAGTGGAAATATGATCCTGTTAAGTTTTGGCCAACACAAGGCTATATTGATTTCTGGGCGTATGCTCCTTATGATGCTGGAACAAAGTTTACAAGTACATCTATTGTTGATTTTACTGTAAAAGATAAGGCTGCTGACCAGAAAGATTTGTTGTGGGCTAATGCTACGAATAAGACAAATGGTACAGTGACATTTAATTTTGCTCATGCTTTGTCTAGACTTGGTTATTCTGTAAAGTTAAAGGATGCTAGTTATGAATCTGTAGCAACTATAACATTGAATAAGATCACATTGGCAGGATCTACTACAGAACCAACACAAAATGCTTTCTACATAAAGGGTACCATAGATTTGTCTACAGGTAATTGGTCAACAGCATCTTCTAATGATGCTAAGCAAAATTTTGAATGGTTCGATAATAAGACGTCTGGTGATAAAACGTTAAGTAATAATGAAGTAATTAAAAATCCTGACAATGAATATTTGTTTGTAATTCCACAGGATTTCTCTACAGGAAATGCAAATGCTGATCAACTTTATGTTATCGTAGAGTACACTGTAAGCTATAATGGTGGTGTAAAGGCTACAGTGCCATATAAGGTTTCTCAGCAACTTACAAATAACTTCGAGAAGGGCAAGGCATATACAATCAACTTGACCATTGGTCTGACTCCAATCGAATTCAATGCTGCTGTTACAGATTGGGTAGATGCTAAGAATCCGATCAACGATATCCCTGTTACCTGGAATTAATCGTATCAGATAAAAATAATGAATTTAAAATTATCATAAGATGAAGTTTCTTCGTTTAGCTTTTTATGTTTTGATAGCACAGCTGGTATTATCTGGTTGTGCCGGCGAAGCTGTGGAAGAAACTTCATCTTCTTCATCTTCAGAAATCAACTTTGATGCTTATGTGGATCGGAATGCTTCAAGCCGTTCTGGAGTAACCGATAATACTTTTCTCCAAGGGGAGACATTTAACGCTGGATTTGGTGTCTTTGCAAGATACAAGCATACTGATGAGACAATCTCACCTCTGATGCTGATGAATAATGAACACGTATATTGGAAAAACTGGAAAGGAGATTATTCGGATTGGGGATATGAAAATACCCGATATTGGCCAAATGAAGGATCTGTGGATTTCTATGCCTTTGCGCCTCATAGTACAGAACCAAAACTGGTAAGTCCTAAAGACAATGGTAATTATGCTATAGAAGAACCTAATTCAACTTATATATATTTTCCTTCTAATATGTCTCCTGTAGATTTGGTGTGGGCTAATGCTAAGGGTCGGACAAAGACTAATGAACGTGTTAAATTTACTTTCAGTCATGCATTGGCTCGTATTGGCTTTGATATCACAGCCAATAATCTAAATGATGGTGAATCTATAACAGTTCAAGAGGTGAAACTATATTGCGTCTCAAACAATCCAACCAAAGAACATATAGGCGTCTTTGTTATGGCGGGCTATCTGAATCTTGAAAATGGAGATTGGATTCTCGCCGATAATGGTACTAGATGGTATTATAGTTGGACACCAACTAACCCAGATGGCGAAGCACCTGACGTAGGAAAAGGTCCCGAATTACAGATAAGTGGAGCTCAGTTAGACCAAGAACATAAAATAATAACAAATTCTCCCCATTCTTATATCTTTATAATCCCTCAGGAGAAGAACGAACCGGTTTATCTAGAGATAACTTATACGGTAGAAAGGCCGGGACAATCTTCGCAAAAGGTGACGGTAACGAAAAATCTGCTAGATGTTCGTAATCCTTTTAAATTTGAAAGAGAAAAAAGGTATGACTTTCATTTGATACTTTCACCTAATTCTAGCCATTCCAGGGTAACGACTAATGTCAAGAATTGGGATGTGGATGTGGTGAACAATGAATAATGAATAATGTTTTTATAAGGATAATCGGGAATATGGATGCTTTTCTTTGTCTTGATGGGTGCAGCCTGTACCAATCAGGTGGAGGATGCTATTCCTGTATCTGATTAGCCTATTGAGCTTTCCGTGCAATCAGATTGGAAGGAAATTACCAATACGCCCTGAACCAACGGTCACCGGCCGAAGGGAAAGGTAAAGGGCAGAGAGGGTGTGTCATAAGGACTTATGGCACACCCTTTTTTCTTTATGCCCCTGGCTCGCCCAGGTATTCGAAGATGGTGGATACCTGGCGGGGAGGGAAATACTGGCTACGCTCCTGGTAGCCTAAACGTTGCAGCTCGGTCCAGAGGGGCACACAACGCTTAATCCATACCATGATATGACGGCGCGCTGTTGCCCCGTCGGTTGTGTCGGGAAAGTAGAGCAGACCGAGTTCGGTCTTGCTGTACATACGTTGGGGATAATTCATAAGCTTTATATTTTTTACAATCCTTCTACACCATGATCCTTAAAGAAACCTACCATGGCTGTGGTCATATAGCCACCCGTGTTCATCTTCTTGTTCGAACGCCTGCAGTTGGCTATGTAATAATCCTTTCGCAGGAAGAAGTCTTCCAGGTCGCCAATCATATCTAACCTGAGATAGCCGCTCAACTGCTCAGCCTTCTTCTCGCTCACATCATAATTGCATTGCAGCCGGAGTTTCAGTTTGCTCCGCTGCCCTCTCAGTTCGCTGCTCACTTCTGCACCTTCCGCAGTTTCGCCTGAAGTGCGACGGTCGTGTAGGGTAAAGGTGATGTGTTCGGGCAGGTGATGCTTCTCTTTTTCACCCTCCTCCAGAAAGAAAGGCTTATAGGTAAGATACTGGTCGATGACGTGGTTCCGGTAAAGGCGCTTGAGGTCTTTGCAGGCGAAAGCCAGACATTTTCTGTCCAGTTCCGACCAGGTCTTGTAGTAATCTTCCCTGCCATGCATCAGTTGCTGGATATGCGCCGTTTTGCTGATGGTGAATCCCTTTACAGCCCAGCAGTTCATGATGAGATATAACTTGATGCTCGATGCACTGCGGCATTGGTTGATGGCATTGAGGTCGATACGGCTGACTCCCTTGTCGTAATTGTAGAAAAACCGCATCACGTTGTTGTCGAAGCGGAATTTTACCAACCAGTTCTTGTGCCGGTCTTGGTATATCTCACTCTTAAACAGGCATGCAAATTTCCGGTAGTATGTCTGGTCGCCCTGCTTGAACGGCAGCTGGATGGCATCGCGCAATTGCGCATAATGGGGAGCTCCATAAGAAAACTCAGACAGTTTCATGGTGACATCCGTGTGGCCTGCAACTCTCTGTTCTACCGTGAAATTACTAAAGGTCTGGGGAGTTACGTGATAAGGGATAACATAGCCCAAGATGGCTTTCTGGGCATGCTTGATAATCTGTAGAACGATTTTGAGTTCTACCACAGAATAGTTCTGGTAAGACAATCCCTGTACGCCAAGGATAGTCATCAGTTGTTTCTCTTGTTGATTTGTCTGAGGGAAGGCCTGCTGCCCGCCCGGAGGCTGTTGATTAACTTGTTCCATTTCCGTTTACTGTTAAAATCGTTAGAGGCCTACCGATTGGGGCAAGTCTTGGTTATAGTTTATTGAAAACCGGCATGGAATTGGAGTAAGGATGACATGATAAGTTGAAATGTTACATCCATAAAGGATTGTAAATCGGCCATTTCTTCTTATTACCAAATAACCTTACTTCGCATCCATGCCGATAAATTTTCATCAAATTTATCAGGCATAGAATGCCTTGTAAGGATTACTATTTGGTCACTCATCTTTTGGGGCCGATTCCTACTCAATGAGCTATGTTCTAATCCTTAACCGAAAGCAATTCCCGGTGTCCTTCATCGGGAGGAGAATCGCATTCTCCGCGCTTTCATGATGCAAAAATAATATTTATTTCAGACTTATGCAAATTTTTGAAGAGAAAAAATGCATTTTAATAGCTGATTTGTTGAAAAAAAATCTTTTTCCTCCCGTATTACGTATAGTGTAAAAGATGTAAATGTATATATATAATATACTTGGTATAGTATAGGGAAGGAAAATCTGAACCTAACTGCCTGATATTCAGTAATATATATTTTCAAGATTCTCCCTGGTAGTCATTCGGGCATATCAGAAAACACATGATTGGCCCTGATGGTACCTATTATTGGCTCTGGTAGTCATCAAAAAAGGTTAATTCGCCCTGGTAGTTATTGAGCACTCAAATGAGGTAAACAAACGATGTTCTTCCGTTTACCAACTGAAGCGGCTGCATCGGGTTAAGGATATGGCTGCACTGGGTTACGCAGACGGCTGGACAAGGTTAAGGATTCGACTGCATCGGGTTAAGGATTCGACAACGTAGGCTAACGGAGTCGTATCCGTCGATTTATCGAGACGTCTTGACTCGCTGACAGAACCATCTGGGGTAGCTGACTGAACCATATCAGTATTCTGCTGCATACGCTTGCATGCAAAAGTATACATAATTGAGCCAAATAGTGCACAACTGGTACTTATCGTACCAAAGTGGACAAGTGGGGCTCCGCCGATGTTGTATCTTTGTATCAGCATTCGGGAAGAGACCGGTGCACAACATGATTATTCACAATTTTAAAATTTTATGTATTATGGCAATTAATTACAGTTTAGTAAAGCTTGCGTCAAAATTTGGTGACAAAGCAGGAGTTCCTAAGTTCTACGCCCGTGCTCAGATGAACGAGTCTATTTCGCTCAAGAAGTTTGCGAAGTTGATCTCTATGCAGACCACTGTATCCTATGCGGATGTAACAGCCGTTCTGGTCAGTATGCAGGAGAACATGATCATCGAGTTGCAGCGAGGCAACCAGATTGATTTCGGCGAGTTGGGCAAGTTCCGCCTCCAGCTTACCAGTGAGGGTGCGGCAACCGCAGCCGAATTTAAGAGCGACATCAACATCAAGGGTGTGAACATCCAGTTTATCCCGGGCAGCGATCTTGCCAACATCTTCGTAGGTATGGAGTTTGAGCAGGTTGCATCACGTGCCGTACAGAAGGCTGCCCTCAAGGCTGAGAAGGAGGGTGCCAAGACCCTCGACATCGAGGAGGCTAAGAAAAAGCCTGCCAAGGACAATGCTTCTTCAGGCGGCGATACCACGGGTGGCAACACCTCTGGCGAGCAGACCGGCGGAACTGGCAGCACTGGCAGTGGTGACACTGGAGACGGATTAGAATAATTAACCTCTTAAAACAGAATAGATTATGACAGAAAAGAACAAGCAGAAATGGAATGAGATTCTCAAGTTTGCAGTAACCGTACTGACAGCTCTCCTCGGGGCGTTGGGCGTTTCGGCAGGTGGACTTTAGAAGGATGCCTATGAGAGATATTGATATGATAGTGGTGCATTGCAGCGGTAGCCGCTGCGATCACCGTTATACGATGAAGATGCTGCGCTACGACCATGTTCATAACAACGGCTGGACTGACATCGGCTACCATTTCTACATCACGCTGGATGGAGTGGTTCATGCCTGTCGCCCGGTAGAGCGTATGGGCTCTCATGCCCTCGGTTACAATGCGCACAGCATAGGCATCTGTTACGAGGGTGGTCTTTCGCCATCGGGCTGCATCAGCGATACCCGCACTCCTGAGCAGAAGGAGGCGATGAAGCATCTTATCCTGGATCTTCACCACCGTTTTCCGGGCATCCGTACCATCCTGGGGCATCGCGATTTGCCTGGCGTTCAGAAAGCCTGTCCGTGTTTTGATGCCACGAAGCTCCAGTACCTCTTGGATGCTTCCTGATTCTCTTCCATTAAGAGGGTTTTTCAAGAGCAGAATCCCTCCGATTTTATTTAACAAGTTAGGGCGCATCCAATCCGGATGCGCCCTTTTCTTTGTCGTCATATTTCTTTCATTCAACACTCAACATTCAACATTCAACACTCACCATTCTCTAACTTTTTCCGAAACTTTTCCTAGAAAACTCTTGCAGGTTTGAAAATAAAACCGTAACTTTGCGCTATAGAATTTTAAAACAGATGGTTATGAAGTACTTAGATCCTAAGGCAGACCTCACGTTCAAGAAGATATTCGGCAATCATCCTAAAAGACTGATCAGTCTTCTGAACGCCCTCCTGCCACTCAGCGAAGAAGAGCAGATACACGAGATAAAGTATCTGCCTACAGAACTTGTGCCTCAGCTCGAAGGGAGCAAGAACACCATAGTGGATGTACTCTGCACCGATGTCAGAGGCAGGAAGTTCTGCGTGGAAATGCAGATGGAATGGTCCGACGCTTTCCAGCAGCGAGTACTGTTCAATGCATCCAAGCTCTATGTGAGTCAGGCAAAAAAGGGAGGAAAATACAGCGAACTGCAACCAGTGTATTCTCTCAACCTGATAAATGATATCTTTGCGCATGATACTCCAGATTTCATCCACAACTACCGCATCGTGCACGATAAGGACAGCAATAAGATCATCGAAGGCTTGCATTTTACCTTCATTGAACTCCCTAAGTTCACTCCACATTCCATTGCCGATAAGCGCATGATGGTCTTGTGGCTCCGTTTCCTGACAGAAATAAATTCCAATACGAAGGATATTCCTGCCGACCTGCTTAATGACCCAGAGATTGGAAAAGCCGTAGAAGATCTTGAAGTTTCCGGTTTTACAGATGCCGAGCTCAGAGCCTATGATAAATTCTGGGATTCGGTAAGTGTTGAAAGAACCCTTCTGGATGACAGATACCAGAAAGGAATGGAAAAAGGCATGGAGAAAGGCATGGAGAAAGGTAGAGCTGAAGGCATAGAAGAAGGCATGAACCAGCGAAGCCTTGAAATTGCCAGGAAGATGCTGGCAAAGGGTATGGATGAAGCGTCTATCATGGATATGACGGGGCTGACGGCAGAGGAGATAAAGCTGCTGAAAGCGGAGATGTAGATTACGAATGTCTCTTTCAGATGCTGGCTCCATCCAAGAGTTTCCGGTATTTAGCTACAGCATCCGAAATCTCGCTTATTTTGATAAATTCATCGGCAGAATGGGAGCGAGAGGACTCGCCCGGACCCAGTTTGAACGAAGGGAAGTGCATCAGAGCCTGGTCGCTGAGGGTAGGACTGCCGAATGGCTTCATGCCCATGGCTACACATTTCCTGATAAGAGGATGCGCCGGGTCGATGCGGGATGACTTCAGACGGAAACTGTGGGCCTTCACTTCACTCTTCAGGTGCTGGCAGATAAACTTGTAAACCTCCTCGTTGTCATAGAACTCGTTGGTGCGGATATCCACAAGCATCGTACACTTATCCGGAATCACATTGTGCTGGGTTCCGGCATTCACTACGGTAAGCGTCATCTTGGTAGGTCCCAGGAACTCGCTTACCTTCTCAAACTTATAGTCACGAATCCATCGCATATCATCCAATGCCTCGTAGATAGCGTTTACTCCCTCGTTGCGGGCAGCATGACCGCTCTTTCCGTGAGCAATCACATCCAGCACCATCAGTCCCTTTTCGGCAACAGCCGGGTTCATGCCGGTAGGTTCACCTACGATGGCAAGGTCGATATGCGGAAGCAAAGGCAGGGCACGGGTAATGCCATCCTTTCCCGAAACCTCTTCTTCGGCAGATGCCAGATAGATGAGATTATACTGCTGAGGCTTTGCGGTCAGCATTCTGAATATCTGGAGGAGCGAACAGAGTCCACCGCCGCAATCGTTGCTGCCCAAGCCGTAAAGTACACCCTCTTCTACATCCGGTGAAAACGGGTTGCGTGTCCATGAAGCCACAGGCTTCACGGTATCGATGTGAGCGTTGAGCAGCAGGGTAGGTCGGCTCTCATCGTAATGAGGGTCGATAATCCAGATGTTGTTCGCCTCACGATGAGGTTCGAAACCATATTTGCGGATGGTCTGCTCCATGATGTCGGCAGCATCCTTCTCGTTTCTGCTTACAGATGGGGTGGCGATAAGCTTTTTCAGCAAATCCACGGCATCGCTTACATATTCTTCTTGTGTCATCATAATCTCCCTATTCTTTGATTTTTTTGCAAAGATACGAAAAAAAGAGCAGATAAAGTGGAAAAAATATCTTTTTATTTTGTGTTCTTAACAAATTCTATTATCTTTGCATCAGAATATAAATATAAGCTTATGCAGATTAATAGTCATCTTTCGGTACTGGTACATGATCTCGCCAAGAAATGGGGAGAGAAAACTGCTTTAACTTTCAGAAAGTTTGGCAGCGACCAGTGGCAATCGGTTTCATTCAGCCTCTTTTCCTTAAGAGTGAAACAAGTGAGCAATGCCCTCCTGAATCTTGGGGCTAAACCTCTTGACAAAATCGCTGTCTTCTCGCAGAACTGTGTGCATTATCTGTACACCGACTTCGGTGCGTATGGTATCAGGGTTACCTCTGTGCCTTTCTATGCCAACAGCAGCGAGCAGCAGATTCAATATATGATTAATGATGCGCAGATTCGCTTTCTCTTTGTTGGCGAACAGGAGCAGTATGACAAGGCTCACCGTATCTTTGCCCTCTGTCCATCTCTGGAACGTATCATCATCTTCGATTCCAGCGTGCGCATCAGTACACACGATCCTGCAGCCCTCTATTTCAAGGACTTTCTGAAGCTGGGAGAGAATCTTCCTCGTCAGACGGAGGTAGAGGAACTCTACAAACTGGCAAGTATGGATGATTTGGCTAATATCCTCTATACCAGTGGAACAACCGGAGATAGCAAGGGCGTGATGCTTACCTATAGCCAGTATTATGCTGCTTTGAAGGCAAACAATGAGTGCATTCCTGTTACCGAAAAGGACCGTGTCATTGATTTCCTTCCATTCACCCATATCTTTGAGCGTGGATGGGCATATCTCTGCTTGAGCGAAGGTGCCGAACTCATCATCAATACTTATCCTCATGAAATTCAGGAGAGTATGAGAGAGATGCATCCTACCTGTATGTGTAGTGTGCCACGTTTCTGGGAGAAGGTGTATATCGCCGTAAAGGCAAAGATGGATGATGCAGGTCCTCTTCAGAAGAAACTCTTCTACCATGCCTTGGCAGTAGGAAAGAAGCGGAATATAGAATATCTGGCAAACTGCAAGCGCCCTCCTCTGACATTGGAGTTGGAATATAAGATTATCAACAAGACCATTTTGAGCATGGTTCGCAAGCAGTTGGGCTTGGATAAACCTAATATCTTCCCTACAGCGGGTGCTTATGTAAGTCCGGAAGTAGAGGCATTTGTACATGCCATCGGTATCAATATGGTGGTGGGTTATGGTTTGACCGAGAGTCTTGCCACCGTATCTTGCGATCATTCTGACAAGAAACGCAGTCTGGGTTCTGTGGGGCGCCCTATCTCTTGCATTCAGGTAAAGATAGGTGAGGATAATGAGGTGCTCCTCAAGGGTCCTACCATCACTCCGGGATATTATCATCGTGATACCACCAATGCGAAGGCATTCGACAAGGATGGATTCTTCCATACCGGTGATGCCGGCTACATGAAGGATGGCGAGCTTTATCTCACCGAGCGTATCAAGGACCTGTTCAAGACATCGAATGGTAAGTATATCGCTCCGCAGCAGGTAGAATCGTTGCTCCTGGTAGATAAGTTTATCGATCAGGTGGCTGTTATTGCCGACCAGCGCAAGTTCGTATCAGCCCTCGTCGTTCCAGAGTTCCGTCTCGTGGAGGACTGGGCACGTGAGCATCATATCGCCTTCACCTGCCGTGAAGATTTGTGTGCTAACGAGAAGGTGCAGAAGATGCTGATGGACCGTATCCAGATTCTCCAGCAGCATCTGGCTTATTATGAGCAGATTAAGCGCATTACCCTCCTGGCTCACCACTTCTCTATGGAGTCGGGGGAGTTGACCAATACCTTGAAGATTCGCCGCCCTATCATCAACAAGAACTACAAGGCGGAGATTGACAAGATGTATGAGGAGTAATCATAAAGTTTAAAGTTAAAAGTTAATAGTTAAGAGTTAATGATTACAGCTGACCAGTTGAAGGATGTGATGGACAGAGCTGACGCTCTGCATCACTATCTCAATATAGACCAGAAGAAAGTAGAATTCGAAGAGGAGCAGCTCCGCACCCAGGCTCCTGACTTTTGGGAAGACCCGAAGTATGCTCAGGAGCAGATGAAGAAGGTGAAAGGTATCCAGAAATGGCTCGACGGTTATAAGACTGTACGTCTTTATGCCGATGAACTGCAGCTTGCCTTCGATTTCTATAAAGACGAAATGGTGACTGAGGAAGAGGTGGATGCCGATTATGCCAAGGCGATAAAAGCCATAGAAGACCTGGAGTTGAAGAACATGCTTCGCCAGAAGGAAGACCCGATGGACTGCGTGCTCAAGATTAATTCCGGTGCCGGTGGTACAGAAAGCCAGGACTGGGCACAGATGCTGATGCGTATGTATATGCGCTGGGCTGAGGCTCATGGCTACAAGGTAACCATCACCGATATGCAGGAAGGTGATGAGGCTGGTATCAAGAGCGTGACCATGACCATCGAGGGCGGCGAGTACGCTTATGGCTATCTGAAGAGCGAGAACGGTGTGCACCGACTGGTGCGTGTTTCTCCTTTCAATGCCCAGGGCAAGCGAATGACCAGTTTCGCCAGTGTCTTCGTAACTCCGCTGGTAGATGATACCATCGAGGTATATGTTGACCCCGCCAAGCTCTCCTGGGATACCTTCCGTTCGAGTGGTGCCGGTGGTCAGAATGTGAATAAGGTTGAATCCGGTGTCCGTCTGCGTTATTGGTATACCGACCCTGATACCGGCGAGGAAGAAGAAATCCTCATCGAGAACACCGAGACCCGTGACCAGCCAAAGAACCGTGCCAAAGCCCTGTTGCTCTTGAAGAGCCAACTCTACGACCGCGCCATGAAGAAGCGTCTGGAGGCTAAGGCTAAGATTGAGGCTGGTAAGAAGAAGATAGAGTGGGGAAGCCAGATTAGAAGTTATGTCTTCGACGACCGTCGTGTGAAAGACCACCGTACCAACTATCAGACATCGGATGTAGATGGCGTGATGGACGGCAAGATAGATGATTTCATCAAGGCATACCTGATGGAGTTCCCTACGAATGATGACGAACAACAATAATCTAAAAAACATACGACTATGAGTGGAAATAAAGACTTAAGAAGAGCCAAACATGAGGCTTATCAGAAGAAACAGGCTGCAAAAGGCGAGAAAGTAATCAAGTGGATATTCGGTGGCTTGATAGTCCTCGGTATTCTTTTTGCCATCTATGCAACAAGATTAGTATAAAACAATGAGTGGATTAGAAATAGAAAGAAAATTCCTCGTTAAGAAGGGCGACGCTTATAAAAGCGCCGCCTTTTCTTCTAGTCATATTCAGCAGGGATATATTCCTGCCGAGGGGGCTACGGTGCGGGTTCGCACACGGGATGAGAAGGCTTACCTTACTATTAAGGGCAAGTCGGTAAATGGCGGCATGACCCGCTATGAGTTTGAAAAGGAGATAACGATGGACGAGGCGCAGCATCTTCTGCAGCTTTGTCAGGGTGGCGTCATCGATAAGCGTCGCTATCTTGTGAAAAGTGGCAGTCATACCTTCGAGGTAGATGAGTTCTATGGCGATAACGAAGGTCTGGTCATGGCAGAGGTGGAATTGGCTAGCGAGACCGAAGCCTATGAGAAACCTGATTTCATCGGCATGGAGGTAACAGGCGACAAGAGATTCTACAATTCGCATCTCTTGGGCAATCCTTTCTCGAAGTGGCGTGATACCTTGCCGGCTGAATATCGTTAGAAAATGTATCGAAAAGGTCATTTCTTCGTCCTAAAACGGATTAAATTGCATAAATATTACTAAAATTGTATTTTTGCTTTCAAATAATTCATATATTTCAGAATTATTTTATAATTTTGCACGAAGAAAAATTAAAAAATAAGAAATTAGTAATAGAAAGATAGAAATGACTGATTCAAATAGAGGAAGTTTTGGTAGCAAGATTGGATTGATTCTTGCTACAGCAGGTGGCGCCGTAGGTTTGGGTAACGTATGGCGCTTCCCTTATATGGCTGGTCAGGAAGGTGGCGCAGCCTTTATTCTGGTATACATCGGAAGTGTGCTCCTGTTGGGCATTCCATGTATGATTTCTGAGTTTATCATTGGCCGTCATGGTGCCTCTAATACCGCACGTGCCTATACCAAACTCTCTAATGGTACTGCTTGGAAGTGGGTAGGCTATCTTGAGGTGCTTACTGGTTTCCTGATTACGGGCTATTATGCGGTGGTTTCGGGCTGGTGTCTGCAGTATGTCTATGCCAGCATAATGGGCGAACTGCATGGTGACCCAACCTTTGTGGCGAATTACTTCAAGGAGTTTTCTTCTGATCCTGTGCGTCCGGTTATGTGGACGGTAGCGATATTCCTGATTTGTCATTTCGTGATTATTCATGGTGTGCGCGGCGGTATAGAGAGGGCTTCTAAGGTGATGATGCCTCTCCTGTTCATCCTGCTTTTGATCATTGTGGTAGCAGCTTGTCTGTTGCCGGATGCAGGTAAGGGCGTGGAGTTCCTGTTGAAGCCTGATTTCGGAAAGGTAGACAGAAACGTGTTCCTGAATGCCTTGGGTCAGTCGTTCTATTCTATGAGTATCGGTATGGGCTGTATCTGTACCTATGCCTCTTACTTCAGCCGTCAGACCAATCTCTTTAAGAGTGCTTTGCAGATTTCCATCATCGATTTGCTGGTAGCAGTACTGGCAGGCTTGATGATTTTCCCAGCAGCCTTCTCAGTAGGAGTATCACCGGATAGTGGTCCTTCGCTCATCTTTATCACTTTGCCGAATGTCTTTAATCAGGCATTTGCATCGTTACCTGTATTGGGTTGGATTATCTCGCTGCTCTTCTACGTATTGCTGTCGGTAGCTGCCTTGACCTCGCTGATGTCACTTCATGAGGTGAATACCTCTTTCTTCTACGAGGAGTTGAAGATAGACCGCAAGAAGGGTGCTACCATCGTTACGGTTTCCTGTGCCATCATCGGAGCCTTCTGTTCGCTCTCTTTGGGTGCAACAGATAAGCTTTCGTTCTTCGGAAAGGCGCTGTTCGATTGGTTCGACTTCGTTACGGGTCAGATATTCCTTCCTCTGGCAGGATTCCTTACCTGCCTGTTCCTGGGCTGGTATGTACCTAAGCAGATCGTACAGGATGAGTTTACTAACTGGGGAACCTTGAAGGGCCGTCTCTTCGGTATTTATCTTTTCCTGATTAAGTTCGTTTGTCCTGTCCTCATCTTCCTGGTATTCCTGAACCAGTTTGGTGTCTTCGGATAAAGTATTTGTAATCGGATATAACTATATATAATAAGGTGTAGCAGCTCCCGTTTCGTCGGAAAACAACAAACACTACACATTAAAGATTTAGATAATGGAAACAAGAGGAAATTTTGGTAGTAAGTTGGGCGTTATTCTTGCCACAGCCGGCTCGGCAGTCGGTTTGGGTAATGTGTGGCGTTTCCCTTATATGGCAGGTCAGAATGGTGGCGCCGCCTTCATTCTCATCTATTTGGTATGTATCATCCTACTCGGATTGCCTGGCATGATGAGCGAATTCATCATCGGCCGTCATTCCGCTTCTAATGCAGCCCGTGCTTATACCAATCTGGGTAAGCACAAGGCTTGGGGTGCTTTGGGCTTGATGGGTATCATCACCTCTATGATTATCCTGGGTTTCTATGCCGTAGTGGCTGGCTGGTGCCTGCAGTATCTCTATGCCAGTATCATGGGCGGTGTTCATGGCGATGCAGAGTATGTGAAGACCTATTTCCAGACCTTTTCAGCCGATCCTATCCGTCCTACCTTATGGGCAGTAGGTTTTATTCTGCTTACCCACATGGTGGTAGTACGCGGTGTGCGCAATGGTATAGAGAAAGCATCCAAGATACTGATGCCTATGCTCTTCTTCCTGTTGATTGTGATTGTGATAGCTTCCTGCTCTCTGCCGGGAGCGATGAAGGGAGTGGAGTTCCTGCTGAAGCCGGATTTCTCTAAGGTAGATGAAAACGTGTTGCTCGAAGCGCTGGGACAGGCGTTCTTCTCTTTGAGCATGGGTACGGCTTGTCTGTGTACTTATGCCTCTTACTTCAACAGACAGACCAATCTCTTGAAGTCGGCTACTCAGATTGTGACCATTGATACTGTAATCGCCGTATTGGCAGGTTTGATGATCTTCCCTGCAGCCTTCTCGGTAGGTGTGCAGCCAGACAGCGGTCCTTCGCTCATCTTCATTACCTTGCCAAACGTATTCCAGGAGGCTTTCGGTAACATGCCGGTTGTCGGTTATGTGATTTCGGTGTTGTTCTATGCTTTGCTTGTATTGGCAGCCCTGACTTCTACCATCTCGATGCACGAGATAGGTACCGCCTTTATTTATGAGGAGGGTAAGATAAGCCGTGCCAAGGGAGCCTGGTTCGAGACCGTCGTTTGCTGCATCATAGCTGTATTCTGTTCGCTCTCTCAGGGTGCCGTACCTGATTTGGGCTTCTTCGGCAAGGATTTCTTGAGCAATTGTGACAACTTTACTGCCCAGCTGCTCATGCCGTTGGGGTCGTTCATCACCTGTCTGTTCCTGGGATGGTATGTGCCAAAGAAGATTGTGCGTGATGAGTTTACCAACTGGGGAACCTTGAAGGGAACTCTCTTCCCTGTTTTCCTGTTCACCATCCGTTTTATCTGTCCAATCTGTATTTTCCTTATCTTCCTGCACCAGTTTGGTGTCATTTAGCAAAACCGGCAAACTTGCAGACAGGCTATCTTGCCCCTAGTAGGCAAGATACGGCTTGATTCTTTCTATTTCGGCAGGTGGAAAGTCTTTGAGGAGACGCAGCTCTTCAGCACTTTTCAGCGGACCATGGATTCTGCGGTAGTTTACGATTTCCTTTGCCTGGTAAAAGTTCAGGTAAGGATGTTTGCGCAATTCGGTTAAACTGAGCTGGTTGACATTCATTTTTCTGATATGTTTTGCATCAATATTCATATAGTGGAGGGCTGTCTCGGGCACGCCTTCCACTTCTTGTATCTGGCTCATGGAAACAAAACCGCCTAACCGCTCTCTGTAACGGATGATGCTTCTGGCATAGTAAGAGCCTATGCCGGGAATTTTCTGCAGTTCGGTCGTATCAGCAGAATTGATGTTGATATACTGACCTTCTTTCAGTTTTCGTGGATAACTGTATTGGATAGTGTCTTTCTTCCTTTCTTCTCTAGTTCTTATAGCCGTCTCTTGATAGCCGTAGTTGTATCTTTCTCTTGGGTAAAAGTTGGCAGCCGGCTGGTAGTCTTTACCAATTCTGATAAAGGGCAGCAGTTTTTCGAATTGCTTCTTGGTTAGTCCGTAAACCCGTGCAAAGTCTCTAGGTGTCCTGAAGATACCTCCTTTATTTCGATATTTGATGATGCTTCTGGCTTGCCATGATTCCAGTCCCAGCCGTTGGAAATCAGATTGGCTTGCCGTATTGGGGTCAAAGGCGAATACTTCGCTCGACTGAAGTCCGTCTTCATAATAGCCTGGATGTTGCCGCGTGGCATGCCTGATGATACTATCGTTATGGGCTTGTTGTTTTTCTGAGGGCATAGTTTCTTTAGAACCTACAATGAAAATCATTGTGGTACTGACAACGAGCAGGGTCAGGATTATGAGTAATGCTCGCCGTTCATGGTAATTGATATAAAAAAAATTCTTTAAAAACTTCATAGGCTTACGGATTTTTAAGCTCTTGTGAAACCGAAATTTCGCCGACCATTTTGGCTACGACCAAGGCAAATCCTCAGTGTTTACGGCACATCTGACGGCTTTTGGTCGGGATTACTGGACTCGAACCAGCGACCTCATCGTCCCGAACGACGTGCGCTACCAACTGCGCTAAATCCCGATATCTGCTGCAAAGGTACATTAAATAATGGATAATACCAACAAAAATAGACTTTTTTATCTTTTTTTGAAAGAAATTTCCCGAAAAATTTGCAGGAACCAGAAAAAAGTATTACCTTTGCACCCGCAAATGATAAATCGCGATTTGTGAAAGTTGGTGCCATAGCTCAGTTGGTAGAGCAAAGGACTGAAAATCCTTGTGTCCCCGGTTCGATTCCTGGTGGTACCACTTCTTTATGAGACTGAATCTTCGTAACAGGATTCAGTCTTTTTTTATGCCCTTTTTAAAAAGTTTATTTTATACTTGTGCAAACGTTTGCGTAAGAAAAATGCGCCAGGATTGTTTTATAATAGCTATTTTTTCACTACTTTTGCATTGTAAAATTCAAAAACAAACCAAAAAATTAATCTAACAAACATTCGTTAAAATGAAAAAAGCTTATTTGTTATTGTTGGCTGGAATGTTGTCTACGGCAGTATTTGCCGGCAGCAAACAGACGGTTAAGATTGATGGTCAGGTCATAGAAAAGACTGTCTCAGAGATTACCTTTGATGGCGACAATGTCGTTCTTCAGTATTCAGATAATACATCTGATCAGGCAGACATGTCGCTCGTAACCCTTTCTTTCACTTATCAAACTACCGGCATCAGCCAGATAGAAGATATTAAGAAAGCATTGCAAGGAAAGGTTTATAACCTTCTGGGCCAGTGTGTAGGTTCTTCCCTCCAGGGTTTGTCTAAGGGTGTTTATATTATTAATGGTAAGAAAGTAATTATCAAGTAAAACAGGAGGAACGTAAAATGAAGAAAAACGTATTTACTTTGGCACTCCTCCTGATGAGTTTGAGTGCAGCTTTGGCACAGACATGGACATTTAAGATTACCCATGCCGTGGCTCGTAACAGCAAGGTGAACCAGATGTATGTTACCACCAAGTCGGGTGATGTGAAGTATTATAATACTGCAGACTTGACAAGTGTGAAGTTCGAAGGTGATAAGGCAATCATCGCACCTAAATCAGGTTCAGAGAATGATGAGTACAATGCTTCAGTTCAGAAAATCAGTTTCGCAAAGAAAGTAGATCAGGGCGAAAGTGGTGATATTGACAATCCTGCAGGTGTGATTCAGATTACTGAGGCAAAGGGCTGGCAGGAGTCTGCCTACCTGAAGTGGGCTCCATTCGAGGGCGCTTCTTCTTATAATGTATATGTAGATGACAAGAAGATTGATGCTCAGCTGGTTCGTCAGTATAAATCTTACTATCGTGCTGATGTTCTCGGTTTGAAGGAAGGTACTTATTCTGTAAAGGTTGTTCCTGTAAATGCTGACGGTAAAGAGATTGCTGGTGCCAATACTGCTTCTAACTTGGTAGTAAAGAGCTACAACCGTGAGGGCTTTGCTCATTTCAAGTATGCTGGTGTAGGTGCTTATAATAATGATGGTACTTTGAAGGCTGGTGCTAAGGTTCTGTATATTACAGCCAAGACAGCTAAGACCGTTTCTACAACAGTTAATACTGGTAAGCAAGAGACGATTACAGGTCTTCAGTCTATTATTGATGCATATTCTAAGGGCAAGGATACTACTCCTATCGCATTCCGTATCATCGGTAAGGTAAATCTTTCTGATTTGGATCACATTTCAAGTTCTGCAGAAGGTTTGCAGGTTAAGGGTAAGGGTGCTCACTCTGTAATGAACATGACTTTCGAAGGAGTCGGTGATGATGCTACTGTATATGGATTTGGTTTCTTGCTTCGTAATACCAAGAGTGTAGAGTTCCGTAACTTTGCTATCATGCATTGCCTGGATGATGCCATGTCTCTTGATACCAATAACTCTCATGTATGGATTCACAACATGGATCTCTTCTATGGCAAGAAGGGTGGCGCTGCCGACCAGGCCAAGGGTGATGGTACTGTAGATATCAAGGGTAACTCCCAGTATATAACTGTAGCATACAACCGCTTCTGGGATAATGGTAAGGCTTCTATGTGCGGTATGAAGAGTGAAACTGGTCCTAACTATATTACTTATCATCATAACTGGTTCGACCATTCAGACTCTCGTATGGCTCGTATTCGTACCATGAGTGTTCACATGTACAACAACTACTATCAGCACAATGATGTTTATGGTATTGGTGCGACAATGGGCTCAAGTGTGTTCATGGAGTCTAACTACTTTGATGCGACCAAGCGTCCTATCATGAGTTCTGAGCAGGGTACTGATGCCAAGGGCGATGGTACTTTCTCTGGTGAGAATGGTGGTTTGATTAAGGCATACGGCAATGTATTTACCAACAAGCCAGATAACTTCAGCTATATCCCATACGCAGAAAACAATACAAGCTTCGATGCCTACGAGGTTTCTGATCCAAGTGAGCAGGTTCCTGCAAGCGTAAAGACTTTGGTTGGTGGTACTTCTTACAACAACTTCGATACGGACCCAAGCCTCATGTATGCATACGCTGCAGATAAGGCAGAAGATGTTCCTGCTATTGTAGAAGGCTTCTATGGTGCAGGTCGTTTGAATCATGGTGACATTGATTTCGCTATTCCTGATGAAACAGTCGTAACAAATGGTCACCAGCAGCCATGGCCTGCTTTGGCAAGCATTCTTGACGCTTATACTTCTGGTGTTGTTAAGGTGTTCGGTGAGAGCAATGCAACTGGCGAAGGGGGTTCTACCGGAGGTGGCGAGACTGGAGGTTCTACTGGTGGTACAGAAGGTGGCAGTACTAAACTTGTACCTGTTAAAGACTAAAGGTATAGAACTGATTTAAAGATTCCTGCCTCTTTAATGACAAAACGGACAAAAGCTAGATAAAGATTTGCTTTTGTCCGTTTTTTCTTTATTTTTGTCTTAAATCTATCTGCTGTTTTCTTCTTTTTTCTCTACTTTTGCAACTGAAAACAATTTTAAACGCAAACTCATTTAAACGTAAACGCAACCTAAAAGTAAAACAATGAAAGCAATCCAGAATTTAGCAAAGAGAAGTTTGCTTCTCGTGGCATTGTTCGTCATCGGATGTCTGCAACTCATGGCGCAGACAAGAACCATCAAAGGTGAGGTGACTGATGCGCAGAATGGTGAGGCTCTGATTGGCGCCACTGTCATGGTGGAAGGCGAAAAGGGCGGTACAGTTACTGATTTTGACGGTAACTTCAGTCTTCAGGTATCTTCTTCAGCCAAGAAGATCAAGGTATCTTATATCGGTTATATTGATAAGGTACTTTCTATCTCAGACAATATGAAGGTGAAACTCGAATCCGACAGCAAGGCGCTGGCTGATGTCGTGGTCATCGGATATGGTACGGCAAGAAAGAGTGACCTGACAGGTTCCGTAGCTACCGTGAAATCGAAGGACTTTAATAAAGGTCTCGTTTCTTCTCCAGAACAGTTGATCAACGGTAAGGTTTCGGGTGTACAGATTATGTCCAACAGTGGTTCTGCCTCTGCCGGTAGTACCATCCGTGTGCGTGGTGGTGCATCTCTTAATGCCAGCAACGACCCTCTTATCGTGCTCGATGGTGTGCCATTGGAGCAGGGGGGTATCTCGGGTAATAGCAGCAACTTCCTCAGCATGATCAACCCTTCTGATATCGAGAGCATGACTGTATTGAAGGATGCTTCTTCTACAGCCATCTATGGTTCCCGTGCATCTAACGGTGTCATCATCATTACCACCAAGAAGGGACAGCAGGGTGCTGTAAAGGTGAACTTCAATACCACCAACAGTTTGCAGACCCGTGCGCAGATGGTAGATATGCTGAGCCGTGATGAATTCGTGAATGTCATCAACCAGTTTGGTACAGATAACCAAAAGTCATTGCTCGGTACAGCCAATACCGATTGGAACGATGAGGTTTACCGCACAGCTTTCGGTACAGATAATAACCTCAGCGTGAGCGGCAGCATCGACAAGTGGTTGCCATTCCGCGTGTCTGTAGGCTATTACAACCAGAGCGGTCTGGTTCGCAAGGACAATGTAGAGCGCTGGACAGGTAACGTGGTATTGACTCCTAGCTTCTTCCAGGATCACCTGAAGTTGACCATCAATGCCAAGGGAACCCTCAATAACAACTCATTCAATAATGGTGGTGCCGTATGGGCAGCTGCCACATTCAACCCAACCATCCCGGTTTATTCCGGTAACGACAAGTATGGTGGCTATAATGAGGCACTCGATGCTGATGGCTATCCAGTGAATGCTGGTGTAAGAAACCCTCGCGGTCTGGTTGATCTGTATGATTCAAAGAGTAAGGTGAGCCGCTTCATCGGTTCTATGGATGTAGATTACAAAGTTCATTTCCTGCCAGAACTCAAGCTCCATGCTACCGTGGGTGCTGACTATGCCAAGGGCGACGGAACCGTTTATGTTCCTGCCTACGCAGCACAGAGCTACAACAAGGATGAGTCTTTGGGCGGTAGCGATTACAAGTATGGTCCTCAGAAGAACGAGAACCGATTGCTTACCCTCTATGCCAACTATGCGAAGTATTTCGAAGATATCAAGAGTAATGTAGACCTGACAGCCGGTTACGACTATCAGTACTGGAAGAGTACTACACCTCTTTATTATACCAAAAGTGCGGCAGGCACAAACCTGTCAACCGTAAAGGCATCAGATTACCGTCATGTAATGTTGTCATATTACGGACGTATCAACTATTCATTCGATGGAAAGTATCTCCTGACGGCTACCGTTCGTCGTGATGCTTCATCCCGATTCTCTAAGGATACCCGTTGGGGTACTTTCCCATCTGTTGCTTTGGGCTGGACTTTGACTGAAGAGCCTTGGTTGAAGAACCAGAAGGTACTTTCTAACTTGAAACTCCGTGCCAGCTATGGCGTTACCGGTCAGCAGGAAGGCATCGGCAACTACAACTATCTGCCGGTTTATACCTACAGTGTGACAGGTGCCGAGGCACTCATCAACGGACAGTATATCAATACTTACCGTCCTGAGGCATACGTATCAGACTTGAAGTGGGAGACTACAACCTCCTGGAACTTCGGTCTTGATTTCGGATTCCTGAATGGCCGTATCGGTGGTGCCATCGATTTCTATACCCGTAAGACCAAGGACCTGTTGGCATCAGTACCAACAGCAGCAGGTACCAACTTCTCAAAGACTATCCTTACCAACGTAGGTAATGTAGATAGTAAGGGTATCGAGATTTCTCTGAATGCAACCCCTATCCAGAACAAGGACTGGGAGTGGAATCTGAGCTACAACTTTACCTGGCAGAACATGAAGGTGAAGAACCTTTCATTGACAAAGGGTGGAAGCCAGACCAACGTGAAGGTAGGTCCATCTATCGATGCTTACCAGTTCCAGGTACTCTCAGAGGGATATGAGCCATACATGTTCTATGTATACCATCAGCTCTACGACTCTAAGACAGGCAAGCCAATCGAGGGTGCTTATGCCGATCTCAACAACGATGGCGAAATCAATGAGTCAGACCTCTACCGCTATCATTCTCCAGCCCCTAAGTATATCATGGGCTTGAGCACATCCTTGAGATACAAGCAACTGACACTCGGTATGAGTTTCCGTGCCAACATCGACAACTATGTATACAACGGCATGGGTATGAGTACAGGTGCTTTTGAGACCGTGAGCTACAACAACTCACAGCTCAACAATCTCAACATCAGCTTCCTGAAGACAGGTTTCAAGACCCGCCAGTATCTCTCAGATTACTATGTAGAGAATGCTTCGTTCCTGAAACTAGACAACCTGAGTTTGAGCTACAACGTAGGCAAGATCAACAAGTGGGCTTCGCTCACCGTATCTGCAATGGTACAGAATGTATTCACCATCACCGGTTACTCAGGTACAGATCCTGAGGTGCCAAACGGAATGGACAACTCATTCTATCCACGTCCTCGCACTTACTCAGTAAGCCTCGGACTGCAATTTTAGTGAAGAGTGAAGAACGAAGAGTGAAGAATTCAATACTCTTTGCTAATCATAAAGTTCAAAGCTCAAAGTTCAACGTTCAAAGTAGAAATAACAATGAAACTTAAGAATATATTATATAGTATGATGATGGGAACAGCGGTGCTGACAGGCACAACCAGCTGTGTTTCCGATCTCGACCAATATCCTCATACAGAGACAACCTCTAAGGATGTTTATACCTCGCTTGCCAATTATGAGGCTGTGCTGGGTAAGATTTACGCTGCCATGGTGACTAGTGGTCAGGGCAAGGGCGGCGATAATAAGGATATGGAATCCGTATTGAACAATGGTAGTGGTTTCGATTACATGCGTATGTTTATCAATATGCAGGAGTGTGGTACCGATGAATTTGCCTCTACCTGGCTGACTGGTGAGCAGACTACGGGGCTTACCTATCTCTCTTGGGATGCCAACGATGCTTGGGTATCAGATATGTATTATCGCATCTACTACAACATCGCCCTCTGCAATGAGTTCCTCCGCAATGCCAATGGCGCTAGCTTCAGCGGCAATGACGAGGTAAAGATGAAGGAGTATAGGGCTGAAGTTCGCTTCATGCGCGCCTTGTTCTACTTCCATGCTCTCGATCTCTATCGCAACATTCCGATGGTAACAGAGAATGATCCTGTGGGCAGTTTTATCCCTCCACGTTATACTCCTCAGCAGACATTCGATTATATCGAGAGTGAATTGAAGGATTGTGTAGGTGATATGCTTCCTGCATCCACCTGTCCTTACGGTCAGGCTTCTCAGGGGGCTGCCTATACCTTGCTTGCCAAGCTTTATCTGAACAGCGAGGTTTATACCGGCGTTGCCAAGTATGCCGAGTGCAAGGAGGCTTGTAAGAAGGTGATGGATATGGGATATTCTCTGGAGTCTGATTACAGCAAGCTCTTCAATGCTGATAACGATAAGCGTACCAACGAGATTATCTTCGCCTTGCCGGTAAGTGCAGAGCATACCGTAAGCTGGGGTTCTTCCACTTACTTGGTGTGCGGACAGTTGAGTATGTCGAATGCCAACCAGAATGTTGCCGATTTCGGTGCAGAAAGTGGTTGGAGCGAGTTCCGCTTGCGCTCTCAGTTCGTGGATAAGTTCAATGAAAGTGATATCTATGCACAGGGTGAAGAGGCTAAGGGCGATAAGCGTGCCAAGTTCTTTACCAATGGTCAGAGTAAGGATGTTACTAGCATGACCGATGAGACTACCGGCTACTTGTCTGAGAAATGGTCTAACCTGAAGGATGATGGCACCAGGGCATCCAATACAAGCAATGATGGTGTGGAGACAGACTTCCCTCTCTTCCGTCTTGCAGATGTTTACCTGATGTATGCTGAGTGCGTGGCTCGTCTTGGTGAGGATTGGGACAACTGGAATGGAGGTTCTGATGCTGAGGCAGCAACCCGCAAGGAAGGTGCTATCTATTATATTAATAAGGTAAGAGAGCGTGCTTATGGTGATGCTGAGCATAATGTTTGGAAAGATAACTTTGCTAGCGATGCCGACTTCCTCCAGTTCATTCTCGATGAGCGTGCTCGTGAGCTCTATCATGAAGGTTATCGCCGTACCGACTTGATTCGCTTCGGACAATTCACGACCAACAAATATATCTGGCAGTGGAAGGGTGGCACTCACGATGGACAGGCTGTTGACAGCAAGTACAACATCTATCCAATCCCTAACACCGAGCTTACCGCAAATCCAAATCTTCATAACGATAACTATTAATAGGATAAAAGAATGAAAAAGATATTTAGAAACCTGATGATGCTTCTCTGTGCACTCACCGCCCTGGTGAGTTGCGACGAGAGTGGCGACAAGATATATCTGGATGGCTTCAAGGCATCCGGTCTGATGGCATCGGCATCCGATGTGGTCCTGTCTGTAGATAAAAGTAAGGACGTTGTCCTCTCGTTGGCTTGGCAGAATCCTACCTTGCTTTCAAGCGATGAGACCAAGCTAGCTGGTAATGGCACACTGCTCACTTACCTCCAGGCGTCTACTTCCGAGGATTTCGCATCAACTAAGGATTATATAGTGACCAATCTTTCCAAGGCATTTACTGGTGGCGATCTCAATACCCTTGCCAAGGATTTGGGTATGACTCCGGGCACAGGTGCTCCTCTCTACTTCCGCATTAAGAGCCAGATGGGAGCTAACCTTGATGCAGCTTATAGCAATGTATGCCAGGTGAACGTTACACCTTATATTATACATATGAATTCGATGGCTATCTTGAGTAGCGATAAGATCAAGACCTTGACCACACTCTATTCTCCAGATGAGGATGGCGTATATACGGGTTATATGAATGCCTCTTCTTGGTTGAACTTCTATGGTAAGGAGAATGATGGAACCATTTGGGGTAACTATGGTGCTGATGGTCATGTCTTCGAGGCTGATAATACGGAGAGTGCATGGAGCTTCTGGTTCCCTGGTCAGGCTGGTATCTACTATACTGTTGTTGATACCAAGGCAAAGGAATGGAAGGCTACTTGGATGAAGAAATTCCTGCTCAATGGCGAGGCGATGACTTACGATGCTCCTAACTATGCTTGGGTAAAGGTAATCACAACCTCTGCTGATAATACATCTATCCAGATTGTAGGAACAGGTGCAGAGTATACTAAGGCAACAGGTACTGATGATGCAGCTGCTGTGGCAAAGACCTTGAACTATACTCTTGCTGATGGTAAGATGACAGATGCTTCTGCCGCTGGCAGCGTGAACATCGAGAAGGCTGGAACCTACACTGTTACCGTGAAGGTGGGTGAGAATAGCGAGCTGACTTACTCTATCGTGGCTGGCGACCAGACCTCTCCAGAGCCAGAGGCAAGCAATACTCTCTGTATGTTTACCAAAGATGGCATTTCGCTTCTCGCTGTAATGACCAAGGTGAGCGATGGTGTATATACTTGCAAATATAAACCTTCTGCTTGGGAAAATTTCTATTTCATTTATGTAGGTGAAAATATAGATGATAAGCAAACCTGGTATGGTTGTGAGCCTGAGGATGGCAAACTGTTTAATCTTGCTACAGAAAATTCATGGAATCTATGGTTTAAGGATGATGTGACAGGAGAGGAAATGACCATCACCGCCGACCTCAATACAATGACATGGAAGTACAAATAGAATAAAACTTGTGCAAACCTTTGCACAATAAAATTTGTGCAAGGTTTGCTTTTTAGGCAATATTCATACAATATACACATTATTATAATATATATACGACAATGAAGAATATTTTAGGTAAAGCCGTACTTTTGGCTTCTGCACTTCTTTTCTCTATCACGGGAACAAGTTGCAGCAATGATGATAACGCTACTCCAGAAATGGAGAAAACATACGATATGAGTGGTTTCGCCAAGGGAGCCGATGTTAGTTGGCTCACTGAGATGGAAGCCAGTGGCGTGAAGTTTTATAATCAGAATGGCAAGGCTACTGAGTGTATGTCTCTGCTTCGTGACCTTGGTATGAACTCTATCCGCTTGCGTGTATGGGTGAATCCAGATGGAGGATGGAATGGTAAGGACGATGTCGTAGCTAAGGCTTGGCGTGCTCAGCAGCTGGGTATGCGCCTGATGATTGACTTCCACTACTCTGATACATGGGCTGATCCTAGTAAGCAGGGCGTACCAGCAGCCTGGAAGAACTATAGTTTCGATGAGATGAAGCAGGCTGTAGCCAACCATACCAAGGATGTACTCTCTGCCTTGAAGGAGAGAAACATCGATGTAGAGTGGGTGCAGGTGGGCAATGAAACCACCGACGGTATGCTCTGGAATGATGCTGATGGCGACGATGCCCTCAAGGTTACAGGTCGTGCCTCTAAGAATATGGCTAACTTTGCTGCCTATATCACTGCTGGTTATGATGCAGTGAAGGGTGTTTATCCTAATGCCAAGGTCATCGTACACTTGGACAAAGGTAACAATCTCGGTCAGTACACCTGGATGTTTGATGGCTTGAAGCAGAATGGTGCCAAGTGGGATGTTATCGGCATGTCGCTTTATCCAGACTGGATTACAGACCAGACTTGGGAACAGGTATCAGATGCTTGTCTCAATAACATCAAGACCCTCTCCGAGAAGTATGGCTGCGATGTCATCATCTCAGAGATTGGTATGGTGTGGAACTCAGAGAATGCTGCTCCATTCCTCAAGAAGATGGTGGATGGATGCAAGCAGATCTCTACCTGCGAGGGTGTATTCTATTGGGAGCCAGAGTGCAGCAACAACTGGAATGGCTACGATAAGGGCGCCTTCGACAATACGGGAAAGCCTACGGCAGCACTGGATGCATTCAAGTAAACAACTAATTATATATGATGATAGGACAAAAGAAATTGACATTGGCGACTTTCGCCTTGGCTCTCTCTGCGATGACCATGGCGCAGAGCAGAAAAGTTATCACTTTGCCATCGTGGGACTTCTCCCGTGATGGTAAGGCGTGGCAGCAGGTAGCTGTTCCGCACGATTGGGCTATCTCGGGACCTTTCGATAAGAAATGGGACCTGCAGATGGTGGCCATCGAGCAGAATGGCGAAACCGAAAAGACCGAGAAGTCGGGACGTTCTGGTGCGCTGCCTTGGATTGGTGAGGGTATGTATAAGATGAACTGGACGGCTCCTAAGGGCTATAAGCGTGCCGTCCTCGTTTTTGATGGTGCGATGAGTCAGCCTGTCGTTAAGGTGAATGGCAAGGAGGCTGGCAGATGGGCTTACGGCTACAATGCCTTCCGCATCGACATCACACCTTTCATCCAGTTTGGTAAGAGTAATCTCATCGAGGTACATCTTAATAATGTAGAGGAAAGCAGCCGTTGGTATCCGGGAGGCGGTCTTTACCGTCCGGTTTCCGTAGAACTTTATGGTAACGAAAACTTCTCTACCTGGGATACCTTCGTCCGTACCCTGAAGGCTGATAAGCAGGAAGCTGAAGTAGAAGTAAATGCGCTGCTCGAAGGCAAGGCTGGTAAGTCGGGCAAGACCGTCATAGCCCTGTTGGATGAGGCTGGCAAGAAGGTTGCCGAGCAGACCATCACAGGTGCCAATCCTGAAATCAAGACTACTCTGAAGGTAGCAAATCCTCAGCTCTGGTCTCCGGAATCTCCTTATCTCTATCAGGTAAAGCTTACCCGATATGAAGGAAAGAAGGTGGCTGATGTGCAGACCCTGAAGACCGGTATCCGCACCATTGCCGTATCCAAGGATTATGGTTTCCAGCTCAATGGCATCACCCGAAAGATTAAGGGTGTCTGTCTGCACCACGACCTCGGTCCATTGGGAGCTGCAGAGAACAAGGCAGCCCTCATCCGTCAGATCAAGATGATGAAGCAGATGGGTTGCGACGCCATCCGTACCGCCCACAACATGCCTTCTACCATGCAGATGGAACTCTGCGATTCCCTCGGTATGATGGTGATGGCAGAGAGTTTCGATATGTGGATTTATCCTAAATGCAAGAACGGCTATGCCAACTTCTTCAAGGAGTGGAGCGATAAGGATATCACCAATCTGGTAAAGCACCACCGCAACCATCCTAGCATCATCATGTGGAGCATCGGCAACGAGATTCCTGAACAGTGGAGCCAGGAGGGTGTGCAGATTGCTAAGCGTCTGCAGGACCTCTGTCATCTGTATGACCCTTCCCGTCCTGTTACCCAGGGCATGGATAGGGCAGAAGATGCCTTGAAGAGCGGCTTTGCCCAGACCATGGATGTACCGGGCTTCAACTATCGCGTACATAAATATTATAAGAATATTGAGCAGTTGCCTCAGGGCTTCCTCCTCGGTTCTGAAACCGCCTCTACGGTCAGCTCCCGTGGCGTATACAAGTTCCCGGTAGTGGTAAGTGATAAGGCTATCTATCCTGATGGTCAGTGCTCAAGCTATGATACCGAATACTGTTCCTGGAGCAATCTTCCGGATGATGACTGGAAGATGCAGGATGACTACAGTTGGGTAATCGGTGAGTTTGTATGGACCGGTTACGACTATCTGGGCGAGCCTACTCCTTACGATACCTACTGGCCAAGCCGTAGCAGCTACTTCGGCATCTGCGACCTTGCCGGACTTCCAAAGGACCGCTACTATATGTATCGTGCCCGCTGGAACGAGCAGCAGCATACCACCCATCTTCTTCCTCACTGGAACTGGAAGGGCAGAGAAGGACAGGTTACCCCTGTATATTGCTATACCGATGGTGTGGAAGGCGAACTCTTCGTCAACGGCAAGAGCCAGGGCAGGGTTCGCAAGGACAAGTCAAGCCGCCTCGACCGCTACCGTCTGCGCTGGAACAATGTGAAGTATGAACCGGGTGAGATTCGCGTGGTTACCTACAACCAGTATGGCGATAAGGTTGGCGAGGACGTGAAGCGTACTGCCGGCGAGCCTGCACAGATGAAGTTCAGTGTAGAAACACCTGATCATGAGCCTATTGCCTGCATGGTAGAAGGCTGTACCGATGAGCACAATGTGCTTCTGAATGCCGATGGCAACGATCTTGCCTTCATCACCGTGAGTCTGCAGGATAAGGACGGCAATGAATGTCCGCTTGCCGATGACGAACTGACCTTCGAGGTGAGTGGTGCTGGCACTTTCAAGGCAGCCTGCAATGGCGATGCCACATCGCTCGAACCGTTCACCCAGCCACAGATGAAACTCTTCTCCGGCAAACTCGTTGTCATCGTACAGAGCAGCAAGCAGAAGGGCGACATCATCCTGAAGGTAAAAGACAGCAAGCGAAATATCGAAAAGTCGATTACGCTCCAGGCAATATAAGATGACAAAGACCGATTTCGGTTGGTTATAAAGTATATAGTTTATATCGGATCCTCTGGGAATAGCAGCGGCTATTTTTCCCAGGGGATTCTTTTTTTTATGAATTTTCTCCGATATTTTTTGGCGTTATCATGAATAATGTGTAAATTTGCACACATGAAAAAGTCAACAGAACCTATATACCGCATCAGCATGGCAATTGCTATGCTCTTTATTTCGCTCGCCATCCATGCGCAGCGTTTCGTCAACACCTCCCTTGAAGGTGCTCAGGCAGTTTGTGCCATTACCCAGGACAGTGATGGAATGATATGGCTCGGAACCGACAACGGTCTTTACAGCTATGATGGTTATCATGGCTACCGCCATTTTCAGGAACATACATTCAGCAATACGCGTGTCAATGCGCTCGGTTTCGAGGGCAGAATGCTCTATCTGGCTACTGGCAATGGCATCCTGAAATTCGATACGCAATCTTATCAATATGCCGAAACACCAGCCATGAAGGCTTTTGCCGATGAGGCGAAGCGCAAGCAGCTGAAGGAACTCCGTGTGCTCGATATCAAGGGTGGTAAGACTGACTTCGGTGGCGATGTCTATGCCTTGCTCTCTACTCCGCGAGGTTTGCTCGTAGGTTCGCTCGCTGGTCTGCATCTTGGCAGCAGACTGATTCCGCTCCGTGCCGGAGAACAGCCGTTGGTCAATGCGCTCGCCTATGATGCCAAGCGCCGATGCTACTGGATTGGTACCGAGGGCGCTCTCTATTGTGCCGATCTGCAACTCAGGAACTTCTCACAGATTCCAGCTCTCAACGGCAATTCCATCAAATGTCTTTCTGTAGATGCTGCCGGTAATCTCTATATCGGAACAGATAACGGACTCTATCAGATGGCACTCTCCAATGCCATCACCCGTTATATCCACGATTCCCGCGATGATGCTTCTATTCCTAACAACATCGTCTGGACTTGCTTTGTAGATAAATGGCAGAATGTATGGGTGGGTACTGACAATGGACTCTCCCGTCTCACGACCCATACCTATTACCGCTATGTATCGCTCGATAAGATTACGATGTCGGGTGAGGGTAACTGTCTCCATGCCATGCTCCAGACCCGTAACGGCGAATGGTGGATGGGCGGTACCAACGGTCTGATTCATTTCACCCGGAATGCTGAAGGTTATCAGAATGTGGCATGGTACAAGCAGAACAGCTCAGCCTTCCCGCTGAGTCATAACCGTGTACGCAAGATTTATGGAGACCATGACGGCGATGTATGGATCTGTACCGACCATGGTATCAACTTCTATGACCGCAGTTCCCGTCAGATGCGCAACTTCATCGTCTACGATAAGAGTGGCAAGTATTCTACTGCCTGGGCTTACGATATTCTCCAGGACAAGAAGGGCAGGATATGGATGGGTTCTTATCAGGGCGGTGTCTTCGTGATGGATAAGGCGGCTCTTCTGAGTGGCAAGACCATAGCCGACTGGCATTACTCTGACAAGGGAAAGAATGCGCTCTCTGGTCTGCATGTAGGTCAGATGGTGATGGATGGAAAGGGTAGGATTTGGGTTTCTACCTTTAACCGTCTCGACTGCATCAATCCGAACGATATGGAGGTGGTGCAGGTAGCTAATTCTGATGTTCTCAACTATCTGATGGCAGACAGCAAAGGCAATATCTGGATGGGTGATAACAGTTCGGTAACCTGTTATTATGCAGCCGGTTCTGTACTGGGTAACAGTTTTTCTTCCAAGACATGGCAGATTGGTGGCAAGGTAAGCACCATGTGCGATGTGGAAGGCAAAATATGGGTGGTATCGGGCAATGAATGCTGCGTAATCAATCCTGAGGGCGAGAGCCAGCGCTTCATGATTCCTGCTGTTGTGCCGCTCAACATCTGTTACAGCAGACAGACTCATGAGGTAATGATGGGCGGCAATGACGGCTATGTGGCAATCAGTTCCGATGTAGCACAGAAGTCTAAGCAGTTTACCCGCCTGATGCTGGCTGGAATCATCGTAAACGGACAGGCTCGTGAGGAACGTGGAGAAATCCTGGAACTGAAGAGTGATGAGAACAACTTCACCCTGCAGCTCACCGACCTTCCTTTTGCTGATCATCCTTCAGCCGTTTATGCTTACAAACTCGAAGGCAGCGACCACGACTGGCATTATCTGAACTCAGGCAATATCGATATCACCTACAATGGTTTGTCGTATGGCGATTATCATCTTACGGTTCATGCCGTGGATGGTGAAGGCAAGATAGCTGCCGAGGTTTATTCGCTCGACATCTCCGTCCTGCCGCCTTGGTATCTCTTCTGGTGGTGCAAGCTCTTCTATATCACGGCACTCATCGTGTTTGTGGCATGGCTGGTAAGCTGGTATTTTCTGCGCAAGGAACTGGCTGATGCCCAGAAGCAGAAGGCTGAGGTGTTAGAGCAGGTACAGATGCGTATGGACTTCTTCAACCGTCTGACGGAAGATTTGAAGGCTGCCGTAGCTCATCATTCATTTGATGAGGTGACTGCTCTGATGGTCCGCTACCTGAACGTGAAGATACCTGAGGTGTCATCAGCTGTTGCCACTGGGTTGTCCGCTTCGCCTGTATCTGAGCCTGAGTCATCATCCTCAGAACCAGTTCCTGCACGCTCTGAGTCTTCTGAAGAGGAAAAGAAGATGGTAGATGTCTGCGAGTTGGATGCGGCAGACAAGCGTCTGCTCGAAGAGATCAATGAGGCGATAGAGAAGCACATGATCGATTCCGACTTCAACGTTTCGATGTTGCAGGATGTGATAGGTATAGGTGGCAAGCAGCTGTATCGCAAAACGAAGGCGATAACGGGCCGTACGCCTGTAGAGTATATCCGTGAGATGCGTATGAGCCGTGCTGCCGAGCTCCTGAGCCAGGGTAAGTTCAGTGTTTCCGAGGTGATGTATACCGTTGGTTTTTCCAACAGCAGTTATTTCTCCAAATGCTTCTCCAAGGAGTATGGCATGACTCCTACGGAATATATGAAGGTGAAGAGGTAAATAAATGATGTGCTTCCGTTTGCCTATGGATATGGCTGTGTGGGGTTAAGAATATGACAGCATTGGGTTACGGATATGACTCCGTCGGGTTACGGATATGACTCCGTAGGCTAATGGAGACGTATCCTTCGGCTTGTCGAGATATCTGCGTCAGCTGACTGAGCTACTTGAGTCAGCTGATTGAGCTACTTGAGTCAGCTGATAAAATACGTTCCTATGCAGTAAAAAATGCGTCCCGATGTATCTTTTGCTACGTCCCGACGCAGCAAAAGATACGTCCAGACGTAGTACAAGCTACGTCGGGACGTAATTTCAGCTTTATGAAAACGGCAGCATAGAAACAAAAAAAAGTATGTATTGAACTTGTTTTTGCAAACTGTAATCGGATGTGACAAAAAATCGACAATTAACTAAATTTATGAGCAAATATGCTAAAAAACATAGATATTTCATATCAAACATTTAAATTTTAAGCGATAATCTTGGGCAAATAAGAAAATATTCGTAATTTTGCACCGATTTAAGTTAAATAGGTATTTCCATGCGTGCATATTAGTGAAAGAATGTATAAATGGAGGGGCGAAGTGTCGCCCTGAGTGCTTTCGGCTTTTACCAAACGAGAAAAAAATGAGAAAAAAATTATAATTATTAATTAATAAACTTGAAACAAACAAGGATGAGAAGATTAACTCTTTTACTTGTCTCACTTGTATTGTTGTCTATCCAATCGGTCTTGGCGCAGAGTTTCAGCGTCAAGGGTACTGTCGTGTCTGCTGAAGACAACGAACCGATGATTGGTGTGACCATTATGCAAGAGGGAACATCAAATGGTGTGGTGACCGATATTGACGGTAACTATACCATCGAAATTAAGGGTGCTTCGAAGGCTACGCTTGCCTACTCTTATGTGGGATGCGTTACGCAGAAGCACGTTGTGAAAGCGCAGACAAATACGCTCAACATCACCCTTGCTTCGGATTCCAAGATGATGGATGAAGTGGTTGTGGTGGCGTATGGCGTGAGAAAGAAGGGAACCATTGCGGGTTCCGTGTCTGCCGTAAAGTCTGAAAAGATAGAAAATGTGCCGGCGGCAAGCTTCGACCAAGCTTTGCAGGGACAGAGTACTGGTTTGCAGGTCATCTCTTCTTCGGGTGAACCTAGCAAGGCGGCTACCTTCCAGATCCGTGGTACCAACTCTATCAACTCCGGCAAGTCGCCTCTCTTTATCCTCGACGGCGTGCCAATCTCAAGTTCTGATTTCAATACCTTGAGTCCTAACGACATCGAAAGTATCTCTGTATTGAAAGATGCCTCTTCGACCTCAATCTATGGTGCACGTGCTGCCAATGGTGTGGTTGTCATCACTTCCAAGCGAGGCTTGGCAATGGACAAGGCGAAGATTACGCTCCGTGCACAGTATGGTTTCTCTGAGTTGGCACAGACCAACTGGAAAATGATGAATACCGATGAGCGTATCCAGTTTGAGAAAGAAGTAGGTCTGGATACAGGTAAGGATTACAATCTCCTTTCAAGAGTAAACGTAAACTGGCTGGACGAGGTGTTCAACGACCGCGCTCCGCTGCAGAGCTACGAACTCTCTATCAACCGTGCTACCGACCGCTTGAACTACTATGTTTCTGGTGGTTTCTACGATCAGGACGGTATCGCACAGAATTCAACCTTCCGCCGTTACAACATCCGTACCAATGCTGATGTAAAGGCAGGCAAGTGGTTGAAGGTAGGTACCAATACCATGGCTGCCTATGAGGAGGCTCAGCAGGCTGACGACGGTAGCTATACTACCGTTACTCCTATTTCTGCATGCCGATTCATGCTGCCTTACTGGAATCCATACGCTAAGGATGGCAGTCTGGCTTCACTTGCTGCAGGCAACTGGGCTGGAACCAGCGAGAACCCTATCGTTTACATGGGCTTGAATCCTATCAAGAACAAGAAATATAAGGTACTCTCTACCATGTATGCTGAAATCTATCCGATAGAGAATCTGACTATCCGTACTCAGTTCGGTGCCGATTTCACCCATTCTACAGCGTTCCTCCAGTCGTTCCCAAGTCTCTCTTCAAATAACGGACAGGGTACAGCGGCACGCCAGAGCAGCGATGCCATCAACCTGACAGAGACCACTACGGCTAACTACCGTTTCACCCTGAACGATATCCATTCGTTCAACGTGATGCTGGGTCAGGAGGCTGTTAATTTCCACTCAGAGGGTTTCCAGGTATATTCCAAGGGTCAGACCAGCGATCTCCTGACCAACGTATCATCAGGTACACGTGCCAGCCGCTGGGCAGATTCATCTTCTGACTACTCTTACCTGTCATTCTTCATGCGTGGCGAGTATAACTATAAGGAGCTCTACTATGCCGACTTCTCTCTGCGTACCGATGCTTCTTCACGTTTCGGTAAGGATCATCGCTGGGGTACATTCTGGTCGCTCGGTTTCATGTACAACGTGAAGTCTACCGACTGGCTGAAGGATATGAAGTGGCTCAGCACAGCCCAGATTGCCGTAAGTACCGGTACATCGGGTAACTCTGAGATTCCTAACTATTATCACCTGGCTTTGGTTTCTGGTGGTGCCAACTACGATAATACTGCCGGTTTCTATCCTTCGCAGAGTGGTAACGAGGAATTGGGTTGGGAGTCAACCTGGGCTAACAACTTCGCCCTCCGTTTGGGCTTCCTCGATAGAATCAACTTCAGTTTCGAGGCTTACTACAAGCGTACCTCCAATATGCTGATGCGCGTTCCTGAGTCTTACACCGTTACCGGCGAGGGCTATCGCTGGAAGAACGTAGGTGTGATGGCTAACAAGGGTATCGAGCTGAGCGCTGACGGTGATGTAATCCGCACACGCGACTTCACCTGGAATGTAAGTGCCAACGTATCTTACAACCAGAACCGATTGAAGGAACTCTATAACGGTGTAACCGAGTATGTAAACTCAACCACCGGTTTGAAGTATGTGGTAGGTCACTCAGTAAGCGAGTTCTTCCTGAACCGTTATGCCGGTGTGAACCCAGCGAATGGTGAGCAGCTCTGGTATGACAAGAACGGCAACGTGACCAACGAGTTCCGTGAGAGCGACAAGGTGATGACAGGCAAGACCTATGATGCACCTTGGATGGGCGGTTTCGGTACAAGCTTCCGTTGGAAGGGCTTGCAGTTTTCTGCCCAGTTCAGCTGGATTGGTACACGCTACGTCATCAACAACGACCGCTTCTTCGAGGAGAGTGGTGTAACCTTCGGTACTGCTTACAACCAGTCAAACCGTCTGTTGTACGACCGTTGGAAGCAGCCTGGCGATATTACCGACATCCCACGTTGGGGCGAGGTAACCCAGCTCGACGATCGCTTCTTGGAGAATGCATCGTTCCTCCGTCTGAAGAATCTCAGTCTGTCCTATTCATTGCCACAGAGTCTGTTGCGCAAGACCAACTTCTTCTCTATGGTCAGAATCTACGGTCAGGCACAGAACCTCTTCACCGTAACCGGTTTCAACGGTCTGGATCCTGAGGTTTCATCCAATATTTACCAGGCACAGTATCCGGCATCACGCCAGTTTACTCTGGGTGTTGAATTGCAATTCTAACCAAGAAAGGAGAAAAAAATGAATATCAAAAATATAAAGACATACATCCTGTCGGGAATCCTAGCCCTCTCGATGTCTTCCTGTCTTGATAAGTATCCTGAGGATTCTATCCGCATGGACCAGGCTATCAACACGGTGGACGACATGGACAAGCTGGTGTACGGTATCTACGACAGTTTCAAGAGCAGCGCCCTCTATTCGGGCAATCTGACTATCCTGCCAGATCTGCAGGCAGACTTCGTGTACTGCGTGAAGGGCTACTCTAATGCCTATGGCGATATCTACCGTTGGAAAGATATCAAGGCTACCAACACCGACATCGAGTCGGTATATGGTGCGCTTTATGGTGTTATCAACAATGCCAACTTCCTGCTCGATAATGTAGATAAGGTAAAGGCAAACACCAACAGTGATAAGGAGCTCGACAAGTTGGAGCAGTATCAGGGCGAGGCTTACTTCGCACGTGCCCTGGCTTACTCAGAGTTGATCAAGTGTTTCTGCAAGGCTTACGATAGCGATGAGCAGGCAGAGAAGGAACTCGGCGTTGTACTTACAGAGCACTATTACGGCAATGAGCCACAGAAGAGAGCCAGTCTGAAGGAATCATACGATTTCGTATTGAGAGACCTTGACAAGGCTGCTGAGTATCTGAAGGTAGACGAAGACTTCACAGGAAGTCTCTACAATGAGATTTACTTCAACGAGTATACCTGTCATGCCTTACGTGCGCGCATATCCTTATATATGCACAAGTACGATGATGCCATCAAGTATGCATCTAAGGTAATCGGCAGTAAGTATTATACATTGGAGAAGGCTTCTTCCAACACCTATTCAAACCAGGTGAACGATTATAAGTATATCTGGACCTATGGTGATTCGCGTGAGGCTATCTGGAAGGTAGGTTTTACCGTGAACAGCTATGGCGGTGCTCTGGGTACCATCTTCGATAACTACAACTTCGTAACTTATCATCCAGACTATGTGCCTGAGACATGGGTCATCAACTCATTCGACAGCAAGGACCTCCGTGCTGCAGCCATCTTCACAACCCGTGTAACAGGTTATGAGCATGGTTTGCAGTGGCCTTTGCTGAGCAAGTATTTCGGCGATGCTGAATTCCTGAACATCAATATCCTGCATGTTCACCAGCCAATGGTATTCCGTCTCTCAGAGCAGTATCTGATTCGTGCTGAGGCTTACGCCATGAAGGAGGACTATGGTAAGGCTGGTAAGGACATCTCTACCTTGCGTACAGCCCGCTACTCTTCATATGGTGGTAACACCTCGATGAGCGAGAGCAACGCCATGAAGATAATCGAGGCAGAGCGCGTGAAGGAACTCTATATGGAAGGCTTCCGTCTGAACGACCTCAAGCGCTGGCACAAGGGATTTGAGCGTAAGGCTGCCGACCAGCCTGCTGCCAATTTCGTGCAGAGCAGTCTGAAGGTTGAAAAGGATGACCCTCTCTTTGTCTGGCCAATTCCTCAGCATGAGCTTGAGGCACCAGGTTCTGAGATTCAGCCTAATGAAAGTAACAAATAAAATAAGGAGACGATCATGAAGAAAATAATGATGGGATGTTTGGCAGCCGTAGCTGCACTCATCGCTCTTGTGAGTTGTTCACAGGATTATACCACTTATGCTGGTTCAAGTCATATCATGTTCTCTGATACGCTCTATCAGTATGCTGTACAGGAAAGCAATGAGGTTTTCAATGTGCCTGTATCTGCAACCGAAAAAGCTGACTACGACCGCACCTTTGGCGTGGAGGTAGTAGACAAGCAGAGCAATGCCATCGAGGGTAAGCATTACCGCATCCTCAACAACACCGTTACAATCAAGGCGGGCGAGATGGTAGGAAATGTGAAGGTTCAGGGTATCTATGATAACATCGGCAAGACCGACTCGCTCGGCTTCACCCTGAAACTGGTGATTCCGGAGAAGTATAACTGGACAGATCTCTATAAGGACTATGCCCACGTGGTAATGCAGAAGTCTTGTCCTTTCGATATCCACAACTTCTCAGGCTGGTGCATGGTAACATCTACCTTCTACAGCCAGTATCTGAACAACGTAACCAACCGTCTGATCAAGACAGAGGTAGTGGAAGGCGAGGAGAATACCGTTCTGCTGAAGGATGTTTACTATAAGGGCTACAACCTGAAGTTGAAGTTCAATACCAAGAACGTTCTTGAGCCAAAGATAGAGATGGACGACCAGATAGCTGGTGAAACCGGTGAGGCGTTCGGTACCATCTATGGAGACGGCAAGTTGCGCATCAGCCAGCCTTCTCTCTATACCTCTTATTATAACACCTGCCAGAACTATGTATTGCAGTATGTTGTTATGAGTGTAAACAACAAAGATGGTTCATTATTCGGCAACGTAGGAACCTTCATCACCATGTATGAATGGATCAGCGATGCAGAGGCAGAGAAATTGAAAGAACAAGGATATTAATCGTAGAATAAAAAGAAAATGAAAACATTGATTTCAAAATATTGGCTCGTATTGATGGCGCTGGTATCAGTGACTCTGTTCACCGCTTGTTCCAGCGATGACGATGCCGTAACTCCTGTGTTCCCACAGGTACAGACTATCGGCGGTGCAGCTGGTGCTGAGTTGGACTTCACCTTCGATGCCAACGAGAGCTGGAGCCTTTCTTCAGACAAAATCTGGTGTAAACTGGTGCAGGGCGAGAAAACAGACGCCTTCGTACTCAATGGTACTGCAGGCAAGCAGACCATCAAGGTTAAGATTACTGATGATGATGCCAGCAAGGATATGAGCGTGGCTCAGCTCTTCCTGAATATGGGTGGTCAGAAGGTTGCCATCGCTGAGGTTAAGCGTTCGGCTGCCGACCATAAGTTGCAGGTATTCGATGCGGCTGGCAATAATATCACCGAGACAGGTATCACTGTAGGCTACAATGTATACACCAAGTTTACCGTAAAGTCAAACTTCCGTTTTGCTGTTACCAATACTCCAGCTTGGGTAGACTTGGAAGGCGGCTTCCTGGTAGGTACACCTAACAAGGATGCTGTAGGCGGAGTTTCCTTCAAGGAGAATCAGGGCGTAAGTGCTAAGTATGCCATCGCTAAGGACCGCAACTACACCATAACCTTCACTTCTGAGGATGGCAAGGCTGCTGTAACCATACCTGTTATCTATAATGGTATGACCACCAGCACCATGGATGTTACTTATCCAACCTCTTCACAGTGGGCAGTATGGAATGTATCTCTCGATGGTAAGGTGTTCACTCAGAATGGTTCTAGCCTGAATGGCGGTGATACCAACGATTTCACCTTCTACAACTTCGTTCCTTTCACCCTCAAGACTTTGGGTGATGCTTACCAGCTGGTAGTCTTCGAGAAAAAGGAAGCTGGTTTGTTCGAGGATACATCTGGTGCTGTGAAACTGCAGGGTGAAAAGGGTGATGTGAAGCTCACAGTCGCTCCATTAGGCAGCGGAAGCCGTGAGTTCCTGGTCTATGCATTGCCACAGAGCGTATTCGAGAGTCTGGAGAATGGACTCGACGGAATGCTTGAGGAAGACCTCATGACAGTGAAGAGCGATTACGACCGTTACTTCCTGATGGATGTTGTACAGAAGGAGGCCAACTCTTCTGCTGATGATCAGTCTGCAGCGCCTACAATCTTGGAGATGAACTACTTGCCAGTAGAGTGCAAGAAGGATAAATCAACGTATGGTTCTATCATATCAGAAACATTTGGCTACAATGGTGACGAAATATATGTCGCTCAGTCAGGAGTAGGAAGCTCTCTTACAGTTAATCCTAATATCAAGGATTGGGACCCTTACACTATGATGGAGACAGGCTATCTTACAGTTAAGGATAACAACGGAGATGATGTTTATGCAGAGCTTAGTATGGATATGAATAATAACTGGATATTCTTCGTAAATGTTCCTGCTGCTACTCCGATGTTTATGGTATTCAAGGACAACGGAACTCCTGTAAAGGTTCTTGTTGTTGAATCTCCTGGTGAGGGAATGAGTAAGAAACATACTTCTATCAGAAAAATTAGAAAGTAATGAACAGAATGAAAATATTTTCAAAGGCACTCTTGTTGCTCTTGGTCTCTCTCCTGACCTTTGCAGCAACAAGTTGCTCGGATGATGAAACTGGAGGCTGGGACGGCACATACGGATATGTGCAGTTCAAACTCAGCAAGAAGGTTTCTTCTAGAGCTACCCGTGCTGCTGCCCTTGACAAACTTGAGAAACTGGATGATGCCAAGAAAATCAAGGTGGTCATGGAGCACAACGGTACAACTGTCTCTCAGACACTGGTGCTCAATTCTTATAATTCAGAGAATGCAGAGTATGGTCTGAGAAGTGAAAAACTGCAACTCGCTTCGGGTACTTACACCGTTATCGGTTTCTATCTCTATGATGCGGTAGACGAGGAGTTGCTGGCTTCTTCTGCCGGCGAAACATTCACTGTAGTAGGTGGCGGTCTGGAAGTACAGAACCTTATGGTGGAGACTGTGGAGCGTGGTAAGGTGAAGTTCAATCTCGTGAAGGAGTGGGAGAAGACCCGTGCCGGTGGTACAGAGTATCTCTTCTCTAACATCCGTCTCGTTGACGTCAGCGTAACCAACCTCTTTACCCGTGAGACCTATACCTTTCCTGAACTGAAGGTGAAATATAAGGAGTCTAGCGAAGAGCATCAGAATCCTGACAATGAGAACGATAAGTATATGGATACAGGTACAGCTTACTGCGATTCTACCGTATGGTTGCCTGCCGGTACTTATCAGGTTACCTCTTATACCACCTACGGGAAGACAGGTGCGGTGAAGACCAAGTACGAAACCCAGCCTGTAAAGGGTGAGGCGTTTATCGTAGAGGATAATCAACTGAATGATACGGCTCAGGTGCCTATCCTCCTTTCCAAGACAAAGGAGTATATCAAGGACTATGAGGCTTTGAAGGCTATCTGGGAATCTCTCCATGGTAAGGAGTGGAGCTTCTATGGCGATGCTACCTTCAAGGGAGCTAACTGGAACTTCAACAAGGAACTCGATATGTGGGGCGAACAGCCGGGCGTAACGCTCAACAGCAACGGCCGTGTCATCGGTCTCGTTATCGCCGGTTTCGGTGCAAAGGGAATCGTACCTGATGCCATCGGACAGCTGACAGAACTCCAGGTGCTCAACCTCGGTTCTCACGATGAGAAGATTGGTGCCAACATCTTCAATAATTATGATGCAAACAGTCTGACTGCAGCAAAGAAGAGCAGCATGCGTCACGACTATGAGAACAAGTTCCTGAAGTATGACCCACGTGCCAACATGTCGGATATGATTGTAGAAAGCTACAACTCTGATCCTAAGGTGGCACCGAAGAACAGAATTAAGAAGGACAGCCGCATCAACCTGAAGGATGCGCAGATCGGTACATTGACCAACAAGATTACAGGTGTATCTAAGGCCATCTATCGCCTGACTAAGTTGCAGCAGTTCTATATCGGTAACTCTTCTATCACATCCGATGAGGTTTGTGCGAGGTTCTACAATGCTGATGATCCTGTTTATGGTAAGTTTGCACAGGAGTTTAAGGATGAGGATTGGGACAAGATGGAAAACCTGACCGATATCGAGCTTTACAACTGTCCGAAGATCAGTCGCATTCCAGACTTCTACTATAAACTCCCTAAATTGCAGGCGATGAACCTGGCACGATGCAAGGGCATCTCTGCTAATCAGTTGAGAAATGACTGGACTCGCTTAGCTGAGGAGAAGACCGGTAAGACACTCCAGATTCTCTATATGAGTTACAATAACCTGGAGGAGTTCCCTGAGTATTCTGCCTTGAGCAAGATGGTAAATCTCGGTTTGCTCGACCTGGCTTACAACAACATCAAGAAGGTACATCCGTTCGGTTCTGAGGTAGCACTTTCTTCACTCTATCTGAACAACAACCAGATTGAAGAGATTCCTGCTAATCTCTGTGCCTTTACAGATGACGTAGAGAGTCTGACCTTCGCTCATAACAAACTGAAGAAGATTCCGAATATCTTCGATGCAAGTTCTGTTCGCGAGATGGGTTCTGTAGACTTCTCTTACAACGAGATTACAGGTGTAGATAATAGTCATGGTACCTACAAGGGTATTAATGCAGCTTCAGTCAGTCTGTCAAACAATAAGATAGAGAAGTTCCCTTCAGAGCTGTTTACTGCCGGTTCGCCAATCACAACCATCGATTTGAGCGGCAACCTGATGCGCACCATCCCTAAGGGTTCCATCAAGGGCAAGAAGGCTTATCTGCTGCAGGTTATCGACTTCCGATTCAACAAGTTGACATCCCTCTCTGATGACTTCCGCTCAACCACATTGCCATACATTACCAATATGGACTTGAGCTACAACTGCTTCACCGAGGTGCCAACCCAGCCATTGAACAGTGCCGTGCTCCGTGCCTTTGCCATCAACCACCAGCGTGATGAGAAGACCGACCAGCGTTGCCTGCGTACATGGCCTACAGGAATCACAACCTGTCCGAGCCTGATCCAGTTCCAGATTGGTTCCAACGATATCCGTAAGGTAGAAGAGACACTGACCTCTCACCTTTATATCCTGAATATCGCAGACAACCCTAACATCTCTATCGATGTAACGAGCGTCTGCGCATACATCAAGGCAGGTAGGTATATGCTGTTCTACAACAAGAATCAGGACATCCGCGGTTGCGATGCTTTGGATCTCGAAAATTAAACCCTATAAGAAAGTAGTAATATGAAATATATGAATAAACTGACATTAGGTATCGTTCTCGCTGCCGGGCTTTTCACAGCCTGCAGCGATAAGGATGATGTCGATATCCCAGGAGGACTGGCGCTCGATAAAAAGGAGATAGCCATAGGCCCTCAGGGTGGAACAGAGCAGATTGCCATCGCTGCCTCACAGGACTGGGTAGCTAATACCTCTGAGCCTTGGCTGACGCTTTCGCCTGCCAACGGCGTGGGTTCTGTTGAGGGTACCATCAAGGTGGATTCTACTCTTTCCAACACGCTCCGCAGCACAGAACTCAGTTTCCAGGGTGCCAACGGACAGAGTCGCAAGCTTACCATCACCCAGTTCGGTTATGGCAAGCAGATCTTCCTGAAGGATTCTGTTGTAGAAATCGAAAACTCCGATTCTTACGATAACCGTGCTTTCGAGAGTCTGATTTCTGCCAACGTGGAATGCAAGATTGGTAAGATAGAGTATTCTTTTGAGGGTGATCTGACCGATGCCGAGAAGGCAGAGAACGAGAGCGAGCGTGAGGGCTGGCTCCTGAACAGTAAGGACGAAGATAAGCTGCCAGGTACTAACCTGGGTATCGTGCTGGACAGAAAGTACCGTCCTCGCACCGTGAACTTCAAGTTCCGCTGGGCGATGAACGTGGTTCCTGCCGTTCGTGTGGCTAAGGTTCATCTCGTGCCAATCAAGGCTGAAGACCAGCTGGTAGATGCAGATGGCAATCCTACAGATGATGTTATCCTGACCGTTCGTCAGAAGGCAGCACCAAAGATTGAGGACAACCGTGCCGGTGACTCTCTCTCTGTCATCATGATCAACCAGAAACTGGGTAGCATTGCTACCTTCGATTCTAGCGATAACATGCGCAACTGGAGCGGCGTAACGCTCTGGGAAGCTACTGATGATTTAGTGAAAAAACATCCTGAGGCTTTAGGACGTGTACGTTCTGTCAAGTTCAGCATGTTCAACCTCAAGAGTGGCGAAACTCTTCCTAAGGAAGTGGGCAACCTCAAGTTCCTGGAGTCATTCTCTGTTGCTTCCAACGAGAACAACCAGATTCGTGAGGTGAACCTCGGTGATGAAATCTGCTCGCTGAAGTATCTGAAGAATCTTACCGTTCAGGCTTACGGTCTGACTCAGTTGCCTGCTAACTTTATTAATCTGGGCAAGAGTCTTGAATCGCTCAACCTGGTAAGTAACAACTTCAACAAGTTGTCAGATATCACCGATATCGTCAACGAGAAGAACTTCCCTAAGTTGCGTAACCTCATTCTCTACGCACAGCGCCGTACGGATGTTCTCTTCGACATCGCTTCGCTGGGCGAAAAGAATGCATCAGGCGTCTATGTTTATAATAACTATCCTATCGGACTGTATGGTAAGGTAAATGCCGGAACCCCAGACCGCCAGGCGCTTCTCAAGCTCCTGACATGGGATAAGTTGAATACACTGGAGTTGTCTTACTGCTTCCTGGAGGGTGAACTTCCTACCGATGAAGAGATGACTGAGGCACTGGAGGCTGCCGGCAAGGCTACCCGATACACCAAGTCTGACTTCTCTACCAACAAGGAAGATTATCTCGACAAGCTGGTAGGCGATACCTGCAAGTGGTTGCTCTCAGGCTGGGATAATCCTGTAACCTGCAAACACAAGGATGGTTCTGTTGTTAGTGCGGATGTTTATCCTCTCCAGGTGCCACGTGTATTGCCAAACTGCCGTCAGTTGTCACTCAACCTGAACTTCTTTACAGGAAAGGTGCCAAACTGGATTCTCTTCCATCCACACCTGGTAGAATGGAATGCACCAACGATGGTGTTCAACCAGCAGCCTAAGGGTAAGAATAGCGATGGCGCTGCCGTTGGTTTCTCTAATATGACAGATGACAGCTACAGCTACGACTACTATTACGGAACCAGCGACCCAGGCAGCAACTGGAAGGTTCCGGGTGTAGCTTATCCGCTCTACTACCGCACATACGTGGCAGCAGGCGATATTGATGAAGCTGCGCTGATGGCTAAGTACAGGAGAACTAAGAAAAAGTAAGATAAACATAAAAACAATATAGAAGCAAACAATGAAGAAAAAGTTTTTCTATATAGCAATGGTCGCATTGGCATTGACGGGCTGTTCTGACAGCCTGTCAACCATCGGCTCTTCTGACGGCAATTCAGAAATCACCATTCCTGCAGATGCTGAGGCGGGTGAACTGCTGATTAAGTTCAGTCCGGAGATGAGCGATATCCTCGACCAGGCACAACTGAGCAAGACCCGCGCCGGAAAGGCTACCCGTTCGGGTATTCCTTCTACCGATGAGGTGCTCGACATCCTGGGAAGCTACAGCTTCGAGCGTGTGTTCCCGGTAGATGCAAATACTGAGGCAAGAACCCGCGAGGCGGGACTCCACCTCTGGTATACGGTGAAGTTTAATAAGGGAACCGACCTGAAGACGGCTGCCGAGCGCCTGAAGCAGTTGGGCGAAATCTCAAAGGTTCAGACCAACGGCCGCATCAAGCGTGCTTACAATACCGACAGCAAGCGCATCTATCTCAGCGATAAGGCACTTCAGCAGAAGTCTACCCGCTCAGCAGCCAATGGCGAGCCAAACGATCCGGGCTTTACCAGCCAGTGGCATTACCGTAACCTGGGCGAGGGCAACTATGATTTTGAGAACCTCAACAACAACAAGGTAGGCGCTAAGGCAGGATGTGATGTGAATGCACTTGAGGCATGGAAGACCTGTACAGGCGATCCTTCTATCATCGTGGCTATTCTTGATGAGGGCGTGATGTATACGCACCCTGATCTGGCAGCCAACATGTGGTGCAACCCGGGCGAAAGTGTTCAGGGTGCCCAGACTGACGGCGACGGAAACGGTTATGAGGGCGACCTTCATGGCTACAACTTCGTTACTGAGAGCGGCGATATTACCTGGACTGATGCCAATGACACCGGTCATGGTACTCACGTAGCTGGTACCATTGCAGCCGTAAATAATAATGATGAAGGTGTTTGCGGTGTAGCTGGTGGTGACGGAACTCCTAACTCTGGTGTCAAGATTATGTCTTGTCAGGTATTCTCCGGTCAGAACAGTGTAACCTTGGCAGGCGAGGCGAGAGCCATCAAGTATGCTGCCGATAATGGTGCAGTCATCCTGCAGTGCAGTTGGGGTTACAACTCTTCAGAGTCTAGTATCATCAACGGTTATACTCCGGGCCCTGCTACCGAGAAGGAATGGGCTGAGACCTATCCGCTGGAGAAGGAAGCTCTGGATTACTTCATCAACAATGCCGGTTCGCCTAATGGTGTCATCGACGGTGGTATTCCAGTCTTCGCAGCCGGTAACGAGTATGCTGGCAATCCTGCTTTCCCTGGTGCTTACTCTAAGTGCGTCTGCGTATCTTCATTAGCTGCCGACTTTACTCCAGCCTGCTACACCGATTTCGGTTCGCTCGTAACCCTGAGCGCTCCTGGTGGCGACTTGGAATATTACAGCAAGATTGGCGAGCAGGAAGATGAATACTGGGCAGAGACCACCGAGCAGAAAGGTGCTGTGCTCTCTACGATGATCAAGAACGGTCAGCCTGCTTACGGCTACATGGAGGGAACCTCTATGGCTTGTCCTCATGTTTCGGGTGTGGCTGCCTTGGGTCTCGCTTATGCTGCCAAGACGAACCGTCATTATCGTGCTGCCGACTTCGTAGCCCTGATGAAGAAATCTGTGAAGGATTTGGATAGTCATTATCAGAATGGTGCAACTAAGACCTACTATATGAACCATACTACCGTAGGTGCTTCGCCAGAGATTGTACAGCTCTCTAAGTACATCGGCAAGATGGGTGCTGGTCTGATTGATGCAGCTCAGCTCTTGAATAAAATCACGAACAAGGAATTCAGTTCTGATATGAAGTTGCCTAACGTGTATGTGGGCATCGAGAAGACTGTTTCTCTCAACCTCGCTGCATATTTCGCAGGTCAGACAGGGGGATTTTCTTGCTCTGTAGCGAAGAACGGCGTAGCTTCTGCTTCGGTAGATGGCAAGACGCTCATCGTGAAGGGACTCGCTGCCGGAAGTACATCGCTCACCGTAACAGCTGCCGATGGTACCAGCCAGACCGTAGTTGTGACCGTTAGAAAGAGTGCCGGTAACAATGGTTGGATGTAATATGAAGATATTTGCTTTCCTATCGCTTTTCTTCCTGGCTTTGCCTGTTACGGTGAATGCGCAGGAGGAACTGCTGAAGTTTGAGCATCCGCTTATCGATGCAGGTACGATGACCGAGGACGATGCGCCTCGCACCTTCACCTTCGTAGGTAAGAATGTGAGCAAGAAGATACTGCACATCACACAGGTGAGAACCACCTGTGGATGTACCAGTTCTTATGTCAGGGGCGATGTGATGAAGCCTGGCGATACCTGTCAGGTGCAGATCACCTTCACGCCTAACCGCTATCCGGGCACCATCAATACGGGTGCTTATCTCTATCTGAAAGAGGTAGAGGGACAGCCTGCCGTTAAGCTTGCCTTAACGGGCAAGGTGCTGCCGGGTGCTGACCAGTGGGCGCGCTATCCGCACAAGATGGGCGCACTCAGACTGAAACAGGCGAAGGCAAGTATCACAGAGGTAAAGCCGGGCACAGAGCCTGAGGCTCGCATCCTCTGCGGAAACAGCGGTGACAAGCCGCTCCGTATATCCAGCCTCCTTCTTCCTCCTTATGCCCGTCTTACGACAGAGCCTGAGGTGATAGAACCGGGTGATGAGGCTGACCTCGTCATCACCATCATAGCCGATAAGATTCCGGCTACGATGCCCGAATCCTTCACCTTCCCTGTTATTCTGGAGGGCTTGGATGCCCGTCCGTCTGACAGAACGATACAGGTCGTTGTAAAGTTAAAAAGGTAAAAGGGTAAAAAAGTAAAAAGAAAAAAATATCAAGACAATGAAATATTTGAAAAAACTCTTCACCCTCCTGGTGATTGCTTTGTTTGCCTGCGGCTTTGCAGCCTGCAGCAGCGATGATGATGAACCGGAGGAGCCTTCTCTGGAAGTTACGCCTGCCAATCTTCATGGCACATGGAAGTTGGCTGAGTGGAACGGTGAACCTCTTGCTGAGGGCACATACTGCTACATCGTTTTCAATCGCAAGGACCAGACTTTCGAGATGTATCAGAAGTTTGACAGTATGTATGGTCGCCATATCACCGGTTCGTTCGCTATCAAGAACGATCCATACCAGGGCTACATCATCAGCGGAAGCTATGATAACGGTAAGGGCGACTGGTACCAGAGTTATCTCGTAACCCGCCTCCTGGCTTCCGGTTCCATGATATGGACCGCCAAGGACGATGTTACCGACATCAGCCGCTACAAGCGTTGCGATGAGGTACCTGCCGAGATACTCAAGGAATGTAAAGATCTCACTGAAGAATAAAAAAAAGAGCGAATTATCTGCAAATTCTGCGGATTATTCGCTCTTTTTTTGTATCTTTGCCCTCAAACTTATCATCGGGTTCAAAGTTTAAGGATATGATATTAACGATTACAGGTTCAGACAGCACCGGAGGCTCTGGTGTGCAGGCGGACATCAGGACGATTGCCGAGTTGGGTGGTTATGCTGTTTCGGCAATAACCAGCATCACTGTGCAGAATACGCTCGGTATTCAGGAGTTCTTTGATATTCCTGCCGAGATTGTTTCGGGGCAGATAGAGGCTATCATGAACGATATGCAGCCTGATATAGTGAAGATAGGTATGATACGCAGGGTGGAGACGCTGAATGTGGTCATCGATGCCTTGACCAAGTACCGTCCTACCCATATCATCTATGCCCCTGCCATCTGGTCGAGCCAGGGCGATGCGCTGATGACGGAAGATGTGGTGAGCCAGATCAAATACCGTCTGCTGCCGCTCTGTTCTGTCGTCGTGTCACGCAAGAAGGAGAGCGACATCATTCTTCAGAATTCCAAACTGCTGAGCCTTGCCGAGAAGCAGGGACTCCGGATCTATCGCCTCGACAATGCCAATTCGCATGGTCTCATCAACCGTTTTTCTTCAGCTCTTGCCGTTTATCTGAATCAGGGCAAGAAGATGGAGGAGGCGTTGGCGATGGCGCAGGATTTCATCAATGTAGAACTCGTGCGCCAGAGCAATCTGCAGGGCAGAAGTTCCGAGCTTTACAACCAGTTTATCTCGCAGGTTAATAACTTCTGCCGCACTTACAGCGATGTTCATTTCTATGCCGACCAGTTGAATGTGAGTGGCCGTTATCTGGCTCAGGTTACCCGCCGCATCTCCGGCAAGACACCGAAGGCAATCATCGATGAATACATCGTGAAGGAGATAGAGCGCGAGCTTTCTACCACCACGCATACGGTTCAGGAGATAGCCAATACCTTCGGTTTCTCATCCCAGGCTCATCTCACCAAGTTCTTCAAGAAGATGAGAGGGGTAACGCCTTCTGCTTTCAGGCAACCAAAACCTGTTGATTAAAATGAGTCCAGCCAATTAAGGAAATAAAAAACGGCCAACTGAGGAAATAAAATCCAGCCAACTGAGGAAATAAAATCCAGCCAACTGAGGAAATATCAAAAAAAAATAGTATCTTTGCACACGTAATCAAATATTTGAAAATATGGAATACAAATATAGAATCGCAGACCAAATGCTGGCAAAGAAACTGGCAAGCAAGGGGGCTATCTTGATAGAAGGTCCCAAATGGTGTGGGAAAACTACCACCGCCGAACAGCAGGCTAATAGTATCCTGTATATGGATAATCCTGCCTCATTGGAAACAAATCTACAGATGGCAGAGATTGATGCTTCTGTCTTGCTGGAGGGTGATACGCCAAGACTTATTGATGAATGGCAGTTGGCACCCAAACTTTGGGATGCCATCAGATTTGAGGTTGACCATCGGCATGATGTGGGACAGTTTGTCTTGACAGGCTCTGCTGTTCCTGCAGATGAAAAAGATATGCACCATTCTGGAACGGGACGGTTCAGTTGGCTAACGATGAGACCAATGAGTCTCTATGAATCAGGCGAATCAAACGGAAAGGTGAGTTTGGCACATTTATTTGAAACACCAGAAAAGATAGTTGCCATTAACAAACTGAAGATAGATGACCTGGCATATCTGATTTGCCGTGGTGGTTGGCCTTTTGCTTGTGGATTACAAGGCGAAGCAGCTTTGGAACAAGCATTCGACTATGTGGATGCTGTTATTAAGAAAGATGTTTCGCGGGTGGATGGAGTAAATCGCAACGCAACGACTACAAGATTGCTATTGCGTTCATACGCCCGGAATCAAGGTTCGCAAGCAACCATCGGAACGATAGTGGCTGATATGATGACAAATGATGAAAATGAAATTAGCGTGAAGACAGCAGGTAGCTATCTGGAAGCCTTGCGCAAGATTTTTGTCATAGAGGATTCCGAAGCCTGGAATCCTAACCTACGCTCCAAGACGGCTATCCGTACTGCAAATACCCGTTACTTTATAGACCCGTCTATCGGAACGGCAGTATTGGGACTGGGGCCTAAAGATCTTATCAACGACCTCAATACGATGGGGCTCTTTTTTGAAACCCTTTGTATTCGTGATTTGCGAGTCTTTGCAGATGCATTAGATGGAGAGGTGTATCATTATCGCGATAAAAATGGATTGGAATGTGATGCTGTTGTGCATCTGCGTAATGGTAAATATGGACTTGTTGAAGTAAAGTTAGGTGGCGACAAACTCATTAACGAGGGTGCAGAAAACCTGCTAACTCTTGCAGGTAAAATAAATACAGAAAAAATGAATGATCCATCTTTCATGATGGTACTTACGGGAACAGGCGATTTCGCTTATCGAAGAAAAGATGGTGTTTATGTTGTTCCTATCGGGTGCTTGAAAGATTAAAATAGGGTTCATTTTACTTCTTGCCTGGTAACGGTACTAAGTTGCATCAGCGTAGTGTATGAACGAAGAAAAGTTAAAGTAATTAAGTTAAAATAGAAACACGGACAAATTGAATTTGTCCGGCTCTTTTGTCCAGTCGCTTGTAAAGGGTTAAATATTAGTAACTTATAAGCTACCGAATAATTTGTCCGGACAAATTCAATTTGTCCGTGTTATTTTTTTCTTTGCCTTTTAACTCTATGTTTTTCACCTCGGAACTCATAGACTTAGGAACCATAAAACTATGAGTTGGGATTTTTAACATAATGACTCCTGACAACCAAAGCGTGAGATTCTGTTATCTGATGCAGAAAGGTTGGTAATGTGAAAATACTACTATTATTTAGACCCCATTTTATTATAAATATAATATATATACCTGATAATCAGTTGTATTGTGCTTTTCTGCAGACTTTGTATTTTAGACCCTCTTTAGTTCTATTATTGAAAAAGATTTTGTATTTTTGCGCCCAGAATGTAATTATACTAAAATATGAGAAGAAGTATTTCGTTTACGATATTGTTTTTTGTGATGCTTTCAGTATTGGTATCATGTTATCAAAGTCATAAGAGAGAGTTGGACTTAGCTTATACGTTGGCAGAGTCTAAGCCAGATAGTGCCTTGACCTTTTTGAACCGTATCAATCAAGGTAAACTCTCTGATAAAGATATGGCAAAGTATGCTCTCACTTATTACATGGCGCAGGATAAGTCGGGTTTGGATGTGGATAACGATTCCTTGATTCGCATAGCGTATGATTGGTATGGTAAGCATCAAGCCGATTCTCTTTATGCTTCATCCTTGTATTATATGGGAAAATACTTTCTGCTGAATGATAGCATGGAGCAGGCTAAGGCTTGTTTGGAGAAATCTTATTCTATTTCAGACAGTCTTCATAATCTGAGCCTGAAATATCTGGCTTTGGATAAGCTGATTGAAGTAGAAGAACAGCTGGCACCTTACAAAGCTTTGAACTATGCTAAAGCTTTGGTGAAGATGTATGAGTCCATGCCAAATGTATCTATATATAATAAGGTGGCTGCGCATTTGAGGTTAGGAGATAACTTTGGTTTTGTTGATAGTTTAAAACAAGCTTTAGAAGAAGAGAAGAAAGCATATAAGTTAGCAATGCATGCTGGCGATAATAGTTTGTTATCTTATGTTAGCCAAGGGTTAGCTAATGTGTTTGAAAAAAATGGAGAAGAAGATAGCAGTCTAATTTATGCACGCCAAGCTTATGAGTTAAATGGAACAGATAGATTTTCTTGTCAGTTAATGTTGGCTTCTGCTTATATTACTGTAGATTCCATAAAGCAAGCTTTTGCAATATTGAAGCAAACAACGCCAAAAACAGCAGAAGATTATTATTCTGTGTTTTATACTCGAAGCCAAGCTGCTACGAAAGTCCAAGATTATAAGATGGCTAAAAACTTTAGTGATTCTGCATGTTGTTACTTGCAAGAAATGTACCGAACAGCATCCAAAGCCAAGATTTCCTATTACACTTCATTCTTGAAGAAAGAAAGTGAAAGGGCAAAAATGCAAGGAAAGGCAGAAATGCAGCGTTTGGTATTCGCCTTGATTGTACTTTTAGCTGTGATAATTATATCATTTGTATTGTATGCTTATTGGGCGTATAAAAAACGTTCGCTAGCTCGTATAGCTCATGAACAGGAAATATTCTGCCAAAAACAGCAAATGATGGAGAAGTTACACCAAGAAGAACTCACGCATAGGGATGTGCAATTATCTGTAATGCGTACCTATTTACTAAAGAAGGTAGAGGTTGTGGAAAAATTAAATTCGAGTGTCCCGAATGAGAGTAAGCATATTGTGCTTTCCGATAATGATTGGACAGAGTTAGAAGTCTTCTTAGATAGTGTGGAGGATTTGTTTGTGTCGAGACTAAAGAAAGAGCATCCTAATTTGTCCAATGCTGACGTGCGATTAATGATGCTGTTGCGTTTAAAGTTATCGCAAAAGACTTTAGCATCTATCTATTGTGTGAGCGAGAAAGCTATCAAGCAAAAATTATTTTTGTATAAGGATAAGGTAGGCATTAAAAATGAGCATTTTTCGCTTCGTAACTACATAGAAAACTTCTGAATATAAGAACACAAAAGTACTTTTTAGACCTTCTAAATCTGGGGGGGGCAGTTGTAAGTGTTTAGACTTTAGGATTATATGCATTTTATGTAATGTTTAAGAAATAGACCTGTTTTGTTTGGATGGAGCCGGAAAACTATGTAATTTTGCAGCCGAGATTCAATGATATCAAAAAAGTAAAAATATGAAGAAGTTGAAAATGTTAATTTCGTTTCTGCTGTTCCTGCTTCTTACTTCTATTCAAGTGAAAGCGGCATGTTCTCCTAAGGCACAAGATATTCCTGTGTACAAACAAGGGGCACATTTAGGAACGCGAACAACCGAACCTAGTGTTACGGCAAGTTTAGAGCAAAATCAGCTTACAGTTAATGTTGGTTGTTATATGGGCATTGTAAAAGTCTATGTCTATGGAGGCAATGGAAGCCTAATGACTAGTTCTTCTGCCGCTATAGAAGGTAATGGATTGTGCTCTTTAGATTTGTCCGCATTCGAGAACGGTTCCTATAATGTAACTATAGAACTAGGAGACATGATTTATTGGGGCATATTTGACATATAGGGTAAATTCTTATAATTGATAATAATTTTGTCGACTAAAATTATATATCCAGACAAAACTGGCTAAAAGCGCATACATTCCCAAAAGCGTTAAAATCGGGATTGTTAATAGAATGTTTAATCGCAACTCTACTTTGTAGATTGCACTAACAGTTTTAGTATGAATTTGCAAACTTTAAATTTGAAAAACTCTTCTGTCTTGAATGAAGAAGAGTTGATGTTATTGCTAGGTGGAGGCATTGACGAAAACGAGGTGATAACTCGACCTGGTGATAACACCGCAAAATGTAGTAAATGTGAAAAATGTAGTCATTGTTCCTAATATTTGAGATCATTTTTCACAGTTAATGATTTTTTATCTAAAAAATTAGGCTGGTTAGAAATACTTAGTTTCTTAATAGTTTTTTATCCAGCCTGATTATTTATTAAAAGAAGCAACTATGAGAGCAAATAAATACTTATATCATGTCCAATTAGATGATGGCGTACATTATGTAATCTTCAATGGATTTAACAAGGAATTTCTTATTTTAGTGGAAAAAGCCTTGCCATCAATGATGGAATTAATTAATAAACCTAATGATTATACAAGTACTCACCCTAAAATATTACAAAGATTAGCTGCTTTAAAATTTATAGTAGAAGACGATTTTGACGAAAGAGCAACCTTGAAAGCGGAAAGGGATAGTTTTATTCATGCCTCAGAATACAAAACGACTATCCTTCCTACATTCGAATGTAACTATAAATGTTGGTATTGCGTACAAGAGCATGAGCCTGTTGTCTTGGATTATACTCGGTTTGACTTAATAATGAAACATATAAAAAAATATTTGTTGGAAAATACCATTCATGAATATGTTTTATCTTGGTTTGGTGGAGAACCACTGACCCAGCCGAAAGTTATAGAATACATAGCTCCAAAACTGATTAGTTTTTGTGAAGAGCATAAAATTGATTTTAGCAGCGGCATAACTACGAATGGTGCTTTGCTCAATATTGATAATATCAAACTTTTACAGAAATGCAAGGTTGATTATTATCAAATAGCAATAGATGGCGATGAGAAGACTCATAATAAAAATAAGCAAGATAGTTTGTCTGACAGTTCTTTTCGGTTGATATTGAATAATATTGTTAACTTATTGAGAATAAATTCAGAGGCAAAAGTTACGTTGAGACTCAATTACACATTGGCAACATTGAAAAGTGATACACTGGTTACTGATATAACTAGATATATTCCAAAAGAATATAGAAAAAGAATATTGGTGGATTTACAAAAGGTATGGCAAGTTAAAGAGCAGAACGTGTCTATTCTATTGTTGCGCAAATTGCAAGAAAAACTTGTTGAATGTGGCTTTGAACTCTCTATCCAACATGTATTCTCTATGTGCTATGTAGAAAAAGAACATTATAATATGTTCTATTATACTGGAGGTGTGGAAAAATGTGATAAGAGACCTATCGGAAAACTCCGAGGTCATTTAGATGCAAATGGTGATGTAATTTGGAGCGAAATGCCGATTTTTGAAGATTACGACCTGTTTGATGATAAATGTATTTGCAATAATTGTCGTTATTATCCGTTATGTTATTGCGGATGTCCGATATTGCGAGAAGAACGAATAATAGAAAACCACGGCGAAATACCTTGTGGTCATCAAGGGCAATATGAATTGTTGGAACATCGTATAAAAGATTATTGTTGGCGAGTCATTAATAATAAAAAAATTAAGAGATGAAGTATATTTGGGTAGTGTTGATGTTATTTTTGTTTCCTTTCACTTGCTTAGCGCAGGTGAAAGGAAAAATTGTATCTGTATCGGATTCTTCTTGTGTGCCTTTTGTTACAGTTTCTGCTTTTGATAAAACAAATCGGTTTCTGTGTGGAGTGCGCAGTATGGAAACAGGAGAATTTTCTTTGGAGAGCAAAGAAGATATATATAAATTGTCTTTCCAGTCGATAAGTTTTGAAAAACGAGATACTATATCTCCTCTTGGTTTCAAGGGCGATATAGGGGTTGTTGTATTGCAATCAAAGGTGGAAAACTTAAAAGAGGTGGTAGCTGTGGCTGATATGGTGAGTAGAAATGCATCTAAAGAAACTGTATTCATCACCGATTCCCTTCGAAAAGGAACCACTAGTGCTATACAGCTATTAGCAAAAATTCCAGGTATAACAACAGATTGGGGAACAGACGAAGTGAATGTAGGAAAAGATAAAAATGTACCTGTAATTATCAATGGCAAGGAAGTAAAACGAGAATATGCCATCAGCATAAACCCAAAGCGCATCAAGACAGTAGAAATTATGCGTTATCCTGCTGGTAAATATTCAGAATATCCAGTAGTGCTAAATATGGAACTGGTTAATGACTATACAGGATGGGATATAAGTGCGCTCTCTCGCAATTTGTATTCTTTCAGAAATAAGCATTCCAATAGGGAAGTTATGGGTGCAAACATTACCTATACATTTCCAAGAGTTAATCTGTATGGTAGCCTAAACTTTACGCATCGTCAGAATTATGATGTATTAGGTTATGAATATAGTAACTTGGCTGATGTGACGATAAAATCAAAGGCTATTGATTATAGAAAACCAAACATGAGTACTGGGAGCAATATTGGTAGCTTTAGTTTGGGAACAGATTATAAATTGTCAGATAATCAAACACTATCTGTGCAAGCTTGGATAGAGACAAAGGGGAGTAAACAAAGTGATTTCTTTTCTGTTTCTAATAGTGACGAAAAATATGAATCAAATAGCCTAGATGATTTCAATACAGATGATTATACTATTGGATTGTTTTATAAGGGAACGCTTCTAAAACATTTAAATTTATCTTCGGAACTCATATATAATAGGTATGATATTCATGAAGATAGATTTTATAGTGCAAAAAATGATGTAGCTCAAACCCCTTACAAGGGAGATAAAAACTATTGGCGTTATTATTTGTCTGGTTACTATAACTTAGGCAGCAAGGTGTCTTTGTGGGCAGACTACACTCAAATATGGAAAGATTATTCTAATTCTGACCGAAATGAGAATGTTCTGTTGTATCGTAGCAAAGAAACTCGAAGTAAATTGATGGGAGCAATATCATATCAGCCATTTAGAAATTTCAATGCTTTGCTAGGCACTCATTTGTTGACTGTTAAAGATGAAAACCAATTGAAGGCTGTATCTGAGAAACATACATCTTGGATGCCTTTATTTAAAGGTTATTGGAAACCTGTTAAGTGGATGTATTTGCAATATAATTATTTTTGTGATGTGGAATACCCCAACCTTGATCAGTTGTCAACGGTAAGATGGCAAGTGAACGATGTGCTTTGGCATAGAGGTAATTCTGAGTTGAAACCTAGAATTATGCATTATTCTGAAATTACGGTCAACTTTGTCAATATAGTCAAGATTGACTATATGTACAAGCAGAGCAAGGATGAGATGATAGACTATTATCTGCAAGAAGATGATAAAACTTATCAGACTCAAGCTAATTGTAATTACAGACATAATTACTTGGGAATGGAAGGTGATTATAATCTTGGCAAAGGCGTAGAACTGTCATTTGTTGCAAATTACCAATGGTATCATCGGTATATGAAAGATGACACGAAGCATTTTGGCAGAACCTGGTACCTTGATACACAGCTTCTTTGGAATGTTCCAAATACAAAATTGAGTTTTATGGCTAGCTATTTCCTTCGTCACGACAAATTGCCGTTATTGCAAGGTAAACAGTATGATGAAGAGGAAAAGTTGTTTGTTGGAACTTCTTGCTCTTTGTTAAAAGGTAAGTTGCCAATATCTTTGGAAGTAAGCATACCGACGTCCATGATTTCCAAGAAGACTTATACGAAAGTGAGTCTTCCAAATTTTGCTTATCAAACCTATGGCGATAATAGAGTAAATGCTTTTGTTGCTCTAATCAGTGTTAAGTATAGTTTGGGTAAGGGGAAGACAACAAAGCTAAATAATAGTAAGAATTTAGATGTGGAAAAGTAAATGAATAGATTTCCTGTTTGTTTTCAGCATGATAGTATGCTATGTGGCATTACCTGTTTGCAGATGATATGTAGATATTTCGGCAGGGAGTACTCCTTGGACTCTCTGACGAAGATTTGCTTTGCAACAACGGAAGGTGTTTCCATGCTGGGCATCAACGAGGCGGCAAAAATATTGGGATTTCAAACGGTTTCGGCAAGGGCTACAATAGCGGAACTGAGCGAGACTCCACTTCCATGCATCCTTCATTGGAACCAGAACCACTTCGTGGTATTATATAAGGTGAAGAAGGGCAAGAAATTCTATATTGCAGACCCTGGCAAGGGAAAGACAACTTATAATCTTGAAGAATTCAGACGGCATTGGATTAGCACTCGTTCTAATGACGAGGACAAGGGAATCGCCATGTTCTTCGAAACTACTCCTGCCTTCTTTACCTATCAGATGGAAGGAGAAGAAAGACAGAAGGAGAAGCGTTCCTTCAAGTTCCTTTTCCGATATTTTAAGAAATACCGCAAGGCATTCTCCTGGATTATCTTGGGATTGCTTGTGGGCAGTGCCCTGCAGCTGGTATTGCCGTTCCTTACCCAATCCATCGTGGATGTCGGTATCAAGAACCAAGACATTGGATTCATCTGGCTCATTCTCTTAGGCCAGTTGATGCTCACCGTCAGCCGAACTGCGATAGACTTCGCTCGCCGATGGTTCCTGCTCCGCATCTCCATGCGGATTAATATCTCCCTGGTGAGCGATTTCTTCATCAAACTGCTGAAACTGCCGATGTCTTTCTTCGACACCAAACTGATGGGCGACTTGATGCAGAGGATGAGCGACCATAGCCGTGTGAACAACTTCCTCACCCAGCAGACGCTCAACATCACCTTTGCCATGCTTACCTTCGTGGTATTTTCGGTGGTGCTCTTTATATATAATAAGGTGGTGTTTGCCATCTTCTTGCTTGGCAGCATACTGTATGGCGGATGGATGGCTCTCTTCCTGCGTCGAAGAAAGGTGCTCGATTATGAACTCTTCGAGCAGCAGGCCATCAATAACAACAGGACATACGAGTTCATCACTTCGATGCAGGAAATCAAGTTGCAGGATTGTGAGCAGCGCAAGCGAAAGGAGTGGGAGGAAACTCAGGTGAATCTTTTCAGAGTGCAGCAGAAATCTCTAAAACTACAGCAGACCCAGGAGGCAGGAAGTATTTTTATCAATGAGGTGAAGAATATCGTTGTGACGGTGGTTGCTGCAACGGCGGTAATCCAAGGGCACATGACCTTGGGTATGATGCTCGCCGTGCAATATATCATCGGACAGCTCAACTCGCCGGTGGAGCAACTCATGAACTTCTTCTATTCCGTTCAGGATGTGAAAATCAGTCTGGAACGAATCAATGAGATTCACCAGATGGATGATGAGAACGGGAAGGATGGCTTGCTGACTGATCTTGATCATCCTGAGGATGGTATCCATATCAGCAACATCATGTTCAAGTATGATCCTCATGCCCTCAGAAAGACGATAGACGGGGTGGATATTCATATTCCTCAAGGTAAGGTGACGGCGATAGTGGGAGCATCGGGCAGTGGAAAGACCACGCTCATCAGATTGATGCTGGGGTACTACCCGGTGTTGGAAGGAAAAATCACCATCGGCGATACCGATATCAATCAGCTCAACAGGAAATGGTGGCGCCGACAGTGTGGAGTTGTGATGCAGGAGGGCGTCATCTTCTCGGAAAGCATCGGGCGCAACATAGCAGTGGATGATGCAGAGATAGATCAGGAACGTTTGATGAGAGCTGCAGAGATAGCTTGCATCAAGGATTATGTGATGGTCTTGCCGCTGAAGTTCAACACCAAGATTGGGCGTGATGGCGTGGGACTGAGCCAGGGCCAGAAACAGCGCATCCTGATAGCGAGAGCTGTTTATAAGAACCCAGACTATATCTTCCTGGACGAGGCAACCAACTCGCTTGATGCCAACAATGAGCGTAATATTGTGGAAAACCTGGATAAGTTCTATCAAGGTAAGACAGTTGTGATAGTTGCTCATCGCCTAAGCACGGTGAAGAATGCCGACCAAATCGTGGTCCTTGACCAGGGAAAGGTGGTTGAGGTTGGCAACCATGAATCTTTAACCGCCAAGCGAGGGGCATATTATAATCTTGTGAAGAATCAGTTGGAATTGGGAAACTAAAATGCGTTTGAGATGGAATAAAAAGAATCAAATAATATAGAGTTGAAACTTCTTGATATTCTATCAATGTCCAATTTGGAGCGAGTTTTTTTGTTGACACATAGATAAATCTCTCTTGCAGAATCGCCAGCGATGCTGTAGAAAGGCTTCGCTGGCGATTTCTCTGTATATAATCTTACTCAATCATATTCTTGAGTATCCATTTTCTGAAGAATGGGTCTTCTATATTCCATAATCGAAATTTTTCGTTACGAAATTTTTCGCTAAGATGCAAAAAATGTAGAAGTTCAGAAGGTGAACTCCTCTCGGTTTCTCTTAGCAGTACAATCTGTGTACTGCTTTATATATTCAGGAATATCTCTTATATATTTGCGAATCTCTCTTTATACAAAATGATTCAATGTTTGCAGAATTTGGAACATTTTTCTGCTATTTCGCTGAAAAATGTTTCCTTTGCAGCCGTAATTGAATAAAAATATAAGAATTATGGCAGAAAATAGACAAGAATTGAACCGCAACTTGGCTCAGATGCTCAAGGGTGGTGTGATTATGGACGTAACAACTCCAGAACAGGCAAAAATCGCAGAGGCAGCAGGTGCATGCGCAGTAATGGCGCTGGAACGTATTCCAGCTGATATCCGTGCAGCAGGTGGTGTTTCACGTATGAGCGACCCTAAGATGATCAAGGGCATCCAGGAGGCTGTTTCTATCCCTGTAATGGCTAAGTGCCGTATCGGTCACTTTGCTGAGGCTCAGATTCTTCAGGCTATCGAAATCGACTATATCGACGAGAGCGAGGTGCTCTCTCCTGCTGATAATGTTTATCACATCGACAAGACTCAGTTCGACGTGCCATTCGTTTGTGGTGCCAAGAACCTGGGCGAGGCGCTCCGCCGTATTGCTGAGGGTGCTACCATGATCCGTACCAAGGGTGAGCCAGGAACAGGTGATGTGGTTCAGGCTGTTACCCACATGCGTATGATGCAGAGCGAAATCCGTCGCCTGGTTTCTATGAGCGAGGATGAGCTTTACGAGGCAGCCAAGCAGTTGCAGGCTCCTTACGAGCTGGTGAAGTATGTTCACGAGAACGGCAAGTTGCCAGTGGTTAATTTCGCTGCCGGTGGTGTGGCTACTCCAGCTGATGCTGCCCTGATGATGCAGCTCGGTGCCGAGGGTGTATTCGTAGGTTCTGGAATCTTCAAGAGCGGTAACCCTGCTAAGCGTGCACAGGCTATCGTGAAGGCTGTTACCAACTACAACGATCCTAAGATGCTGGCTGAGTTGAGCGAGGATCTCGGCGAGGCAATGGTAGGTATCAATGAGCAGGAGATTGCTTTGCTCATGGCTGAAAGAGGTAAGTAATAAATGAGATAACGGATAAGAGCCCCTCCTGCACAAGAAGGGGCTTTTATATTAGATAAGTATGTTATGAGAATAGCAGTATTAGCTTTACAAGGCGCTTTTGCTGAGCACAGACAGAAGTTGGCTCAGTTGGGCGTGGATAGTTTCGAGGTTCGCCAGTTGAAGGATTGGGACCAGCCAAAGGATGGCTTGATTATTCCGGGCGGTGAGAGTACCACTCAGGCGAAACTCTTGAATGAACTGGGATTGATGGAGCCTGTGAAGGAGGCGATTGCTGCCGGCTTGCCTGTTTATGGTACTTGTGCCGGCTTGATTCTTCTTGCCAAGAAGATTGAGGGCGAGCCTAGCCAGCGCATTGCTTCGATGGACATCACGGCTTTGAGAAATGCCTACGGTCGCCAGTTGGGCAGTTTCTACATCGAGGCTCCGATGAAGGGCATCGAGGGAAATGTCCCTATGACTTTCATCCGTGCTCCTTATATTAAAGAGGTATGGGGAGATGCTGAGGTTCTGGCTGAGGTAGATGGCAAGATTGTGGCTGCCCGCCAGGGTAACCAGCTGGTTACCGCCTTCCATCCGGAACTGAACGAAAGTCTGGAGATTCATAAGTATTTTCTGGGGATGTGCAGCAAGTAGGCTTCATCCTAAGATGAAACTTATTTCGTTGGCCGATGAAACAGGCTTCATGGGCACATGAAGCTACATTGCAAAGTATCTTAGGATACATTGCCAAGTATCTTAAGATACATGAGCAAGTATCCTAAGATACTTTTTTATTCTTCTTTATATCCTTGAAATCAATTTTTCAGGGTGCATTCAAATTTCTTATAACAACTCCGGAAGCTGGAAGAGCTTCACACTGTTGCTGCCTTTGATGAGGATGTAATGGTCGTGAGGCTGGTTCGCCTTGAGCGCTTCCTTCACTTCCTCTACATTCTGGAACTTGCGGTAGCTGCATGGAATATCCTTGAACTCATCGCCCACCAGCCATACATTCTCCAGACCGGCTGCCTGCAACTGGTCTACTACCTTCTGGTGCTCCTCGTGGCTCACTTCGCCGAGCTCGCCCATCTGTCCGAGAATTGCCATCTTATGAGGCACATCCATCACGCGGAAGTTCTCGATGGCGGCTGCCATGCTAGATGGGTTGGCATTGTAGGCATCTACCACCAGCTTATTGTGCGCCGTCTCTTCCAATTGCGAACGGTTGTTGCTTGGGATGTAGTTCTCCAGGGCATGATCTATCTGCTGGGGCTTCACATCGAAATGAAGACCTATGGTGATGGCGGCAAGCATGTTGTCGATATTGTAAGAGCCGATGAGATGGGTTTGAACCTCATGCCAGTCGAAACTCTCGGTGCGCCAGCGGAACTTCAGGAAAGGAGCGCAGGAAATGACTTCTCCCCATACATCGCAGTTTTCATCCTTGCCGTAGGTGATGAGGCGGTTGATGTTGCGCTGCTCAGCCATCTGCATCAGATGCTCGTTGTCTGCATTGATGAAGACGAGGGCATCGTTGGCTGCGAGGTAATCATAGAGCTCTCCCTTGGTCTTCTTCACGCCTTCGAAGCTGCCAAATCCCTGCAGGTGGGCACGGCCTACGTTGGTAATCATACCGCAGGTTGGCTCCACGTATTCCACGAGTTTTCGGATGTCACCAGGATGGGAAGCACCCATCTCTACAACGGCAATCTCATTCTCTGGTGAGAGACGGAAGAGGGTCTTTGGTACGCCTACATCATTATTGAAGTTGCCCTGGGTGAACATCACGTTGAACTTCTCGCCGAGAACGGCAGAGACGAGTTCCTTGGTGGTGGTCTTGCCGTTGGTTCCGGTGATTCCTACTACAGGAATATCGAAGTGGCGGCGATGCTCACGGGCTAGTTCCTTGAAGGTGGTGAGGCAATCCTCTACGAGGATGTAGCGCTCGTCGCCTTCCTTGGCATACTCTTTTTCATCAACAATCACATAGGCACAGCCCTTCTCCAAAGCCATGTCGGCAAACTTGTTGCCATCAAACGATGCGCCCTTCAAAGCCAGGAAGATGCTGCCCTCTGGGCAGTCGCGGCTGTCAGTGGTAATCACTGGGTGCGCTTGGTAAATCTGATAGAGTTCTGAAATATCCATAGTCTATAACTGTTATTTTGGGTGCAAAAGTAATCTAAATTATGGACATAACAAACAATTTTCCCAAAAAATGATGGTAATCTCGAATATTCTTTCTATTTTTGCAGAAATATTCGATGAATCTTTAGAAAGTGAGGCTCTTTATGGGTAGTAGAGATGAAAAAGATAAAACGAAAGTAAGGAAGGAAAAGCTGGCAGGCTATTTCTATAATCTATCCCAGTTGATATTTACGGGAACTGGGGTTGGAGGCGTGTTGCCGTTTTTGCATGGAACGGCTTCATTAGGTGATATTTCCGTATTAGTTTTTGGCGCAGTTGCAACAGCAGGCTTTGCGTATGCTGCCAATAGAATTTTAAAATATTAAAGTTATGAGCTATTTGGCATTGTTTTTTTTAGTATGCTCGATTTTCAGTCTTGGTTTTATAGCTTGGACTTATACTAAGTCGGGTGAAAAGTGGCTTAAAGAATTGTAGAATCATGAGCTATTTGGCATTGTTCTTTTTAGTTTGCTGTATCGTCGGTGGAAGTTTTTTAGCTTGGTTATATACAAAACCAGGCGAAAAATGGTTGAAAGATTTGTAAAATATTAAGCTATGGAAGTTTACAATGGACTATTGTTTTTCTTTGTGGTTGGAACAATCATAGGTGGAAGCTTTCTTGCCTGGACTTACACAAAGCCAGGTAAAAAGTGGCTTAAGGAGTTATAATCCAATGGAATATACAATCAATATCAAGGGGCGCTTGATGGATTTGAGTACCCCTCAGGTGATGGGCATCCTGAACGTTACGCCCGACAGTTTCTACTCTGACAGTAGAAAACAGACAGAAATGGAGATAGCTCAGAGAGCTAATCAGATTATAGAAGAAGGTGGAAGCATCATTGATGTGGGCGCTTTCTCCATCCGTCCCGGTGCCGATGAAGTATCGGAAGAGGAGGAGGGAAGACGCCTGAAGTTCGCTCTCGACATCGTTCGTAGGGAGCAACCGGATGCTGCCGTCTCCGTAGATACCTATCGCCCAACCTTGGCACGCAAGTGTATCGAGGAGTGGGGAGCTGACATCATCAACGATGTATCAGAAGGTGGAATCACAGGTATCGCCAATGTGCCGCTGGAGCAGAGAGAGGAGGAATATCCTGAAATGTTCCGGGTGGTGGGCGAACTGAAGGTACCTTATATATTAATGTCAGTGCAGCCTACGCTCGAAACGATGATGAAGGGCTTTGCCAGAGAGGTACAGCAGTTGCGTGACCTGGGAGCCAAGGACATCATCCTCGACCCAGGCTTCGGTTTCGGCAAGAATCTCATCCAGAATTATCAGATTTATAATGAGATGGAGAAGTTGAACGTGATGGAACTTCCGGTACTGGTAGGCATCTCCCGCAAGAGTATGATATACAAGCTGCTGGGTGGAGATGCTACGACATCGCTCAATGGAACTTCCGTGCTCGACACCATCGCTCTGATGAAGGGCGCCAGTATCCTCAGAGTGCACGATGTAAAAGAAGCTGCTGAGGCTGTGAAGATAATAGAAGCAATGAAGGAGGGACGTACATGATAGAATTTGGCATCAAAGATTTTCTCGATATTCTCCTGGTAGCCTCGCTGCTGTTCTATGTTTATCGTCTGATGAAGGAATCGCGCTCACTGAACATCTTCGTGGGCATCATGCTTTTCGTACTTATCTGGCTTTTTGTGAGTCAGATACTGGAAATGCGTCTGCTGGGTTCTATCCTGGATAAACTGGTGAGCGTGGGAGTCATCGCCCTCATCGTCATCTTTCAGGAGGATATCCGTAGATTCCTCTATGAAATCGGTTCGCAGAAAGGTATGCGTCGGCTGGTTCGCTTCTTCCACTCCAGCAAGGAGAGCCAGAAGGAGGCTAACAAGGAGACCATCATGCCGATTGTGATGGCGTGTATGAGTATGGCAAAGAAATACGTAGGTGCTCTTATCGTTATAGAGCGAGGCGTTCCACTGAAGGACATCATGGATACGGGTGAGGAGATAGACGCCAAGATTAACCAGCGACTGATAGAGAATATTTTCTTCAAGAATTCGCCGCTTCATGATGGAGCCATGGTGGTGAGCAATAAGCGCATCATGGCAGCCGGATGTATTCTGCCTGTGAGTCATAACCTCGATATTCCGAAGGAACTGGGACTCCGCCATCGTGCCGCTCTCGGAATATCACAGAGCAGTGATGCCATCGCCGTCATTGTATCCGAGGAGACCGGACGAATCAGCGTGGCCATCAAGGGCGAGTTCAAACTCCGACTCTCTGCCGAGGAACTGGAAAGCATCCTTACTCTGGAAATGATATAAGTTAAGTGAAGAACGAAGAGTGAAGAATTCATCACTTTTCCTGCTACGTAAACCTTTACGATATGAATAATCTCCCGATTTAGCTTTTTTTACACATTTTAATCGCTGCTATTTCAAAGAAAATGTGTACTTTTGCAAAGTCGATGTGGCAAAAAGGCGAAAAACAAGATAACATCGCCTAACACTTTGACAGATCTACTTAGGAAACAACAAAATATATAAAATATTAAAAAGTAAAATGGATTTATTACAGCAAATCGTAGCTCGCGCTAAAGCTGACAAGCAGCGCATCGTGCTCCCTGAAGCAGAAGAGGAGCGTACATTGAAAGCAGCCGATAAAGTTTTGGCTGATGATCTCGCAGACATCATCCTCATCGGTAACCCTGCCAATATTAAGAATCTCGCTGCTCAGTGGGGTCTTAACAACATCGACAAGGCTACTATCGTTGATCCACAAAACAACCCTAAGACTGAGGAGTATGCAGAGAAGCTCGCTGAACTTCGCAAGAAGAAGGGCATGACTGTAGAGCAGGCTCGTGAACTCGTAACTAAGAACAACCTCTACCTCGGTTGTATGATTATCAAGACTGAGGGCGCTGACGGTCAGATTTCTGGTGCATTGAGCACTACTGGCGATACTCTCCGTCCAGCTCTTCAGATCATCAAGTGCAGTCCAGGTATCACTTGCGTAAGTGGTGCTATGTTGCTCATCTCAGACCAGAAGCAGTATGGTCAGGATGGCGTTGTAGTAATGGGTGACGTTGCTGTAACTCCAAACCCTACAGCAGACCAGCTTGCTCAGATTGCCTATACTACAGCTCATACAGCTCAGTCAGTGGCAGGTATTACTGATCCACAGATTGCCATGTTGAGCTTCTCTACAAAGGGTAGCGCAAAGGATGCTATCAACAAGGAGACTGGCAAGAGTGTTTATATCATTGACAAGGTAAAGGATGCCGTAGCTATTGCTAAGGAGAAGTTCCCAGAGCTTCATCTCGATGGTGAACTTCAGGCTGATGCAGCCCTCGTTCCTGAGGTAGCTGCCAAGAAGGCTCCAGGTTCTGACGTTGCTGGTAAGGCTAACGTATTGGTAGTTCCAAACCTCGAGGTTGGTAACATCGGCTACAAGCTCGTTCAGCGCTTGGGTGGTGCCATCGCTATCGGTCCTATCCTCCAGGGTATTGCCCGTCCTGTTAACGATCTTTCTCGTGGTTGCTCTGTTGATGACATCTACTACATGGTAGCCATCACAGCTTGCCAGGCACAGGATGCTAAGAAGGCGTAAGTATATAGTTAATAGTTAACAGTTAACAGTTTATAGGGCTAAGCTGCTGTAAGATGGGTGGTTTATGCTATAGACTGTAAACTATAAATTTTAAATTGAAAGCAAAATGAAAGTATTGGTTCTGAACTGCGGTAGTTCATCTATCAAGTACAAATTATATAATATGGACGATGAGTCTGTATTGGCACAGGGTGGTGTAGAGCGTATCGGTCTTGATAACGCTTTCATCAAGGTGAAATTGCCTAACGGCGAGAAGAAACAGATCATGCACGACATGCCTGACCACAAGGAAGGTGTGAACTTCGTGTTCAAGTGCTTGCTCGATCCGGAAATCGGCGCTATCAAGGATTTGAAAGAAATCGACGCTGTAGGACACCGTGTCGTACAGGGTGGTGACAAGTTCAAGGAGAGCGTTATCGTTGACAAGAGCGTAGAGGATGGTATCGAGGAACTTTGCGACCTCGCTCCTGTTCACAACGCAGGTCACCTGAAGGGTATCCGTGCCGTTGACTCTTTGATGCCTGGCACTCCTCAGGTTTGCGTATTCGACAACGCATTCCACAGCACAATGCCTGACTACGCTTACCTCTATGCAATTCCTTACGAGTTGTACGAGAAGTATCACGTACGCCGTTATGGTTTCCACGGAACATCTCACCGTTATGTTTCTAAGCGTGTTTGCGAGATTCTCGGTCTCGACCAGAACAACTCTAAGATTATCACTTGCCACATCGGTAACGGTGGCTCTGTAGCTGCTGTATTGAATGGTAAGGTATTGGATACTTCAATGGGCTTGACTCCATTGGCAGGTCTGATGATGGGTTCACGTTGTGGTGACATCGATGCTTCTGCCGTTACCTACTTGATGGAGAAGTTGAACATGAAGCCACAGGAGATGGCTGACTTCCTGAACAAGAAGAGTGGTGTGCTCGGTATTACAGGTATTTCTTCTGATATGCGCGACATCGAAAAGGCAGCTAACGAGGGCAACGAGAAGGCTCAGTTGGCTCTCCGTATGTATGAGTATCGCATTAAGAAGTACATCGGTGCTTACACAGCTGCTATGGGTGGCGTTGACGCTATCGTATTCACAGCAGGTGTTGGTGAGAACCAGACCGACCTCCGCGAGGATTCTTGCAAGAACCTGGAGTATCTTGGCATCAAGATTAACAAGGAAGTAAATGACAAGGTTCGTGGTGAGGAAGCTATCATCTCTACTGACGACAGTAAGGTGAAGGTAGTAGTAGTTCCTACCGACGAGGAGATTGTTATCGCTCGCGATACAATGGAGTTGGTTGCTAACAAGTAATCATACGCTATATATAATAAGGTGAAGACTAGAAACATAAGTGAATGGTCTTCACCTTTTTAAATTTTTAGAATTATGAAAACAAAGATTGTAACTTTCGGAGAAATATTGCTTAGGATTTCTAAGCCTGGTTATCAACGTCTATTTCAGGGACATCATATGTTTGGCAATTATGGTGGCAGTGAGGCTAATGCAGCCATCTCTTTGGCTTATTTAGGCGATAATGTAGAGTATGTAACCCGTGTGCCATACGGTGAGATGGGTGAGGCCGCGTTGATGCATCTCAGAGAGTACGGTCTGAATGTTTCTCATGTTGTGCGTGGCGGCGAACGTCTCGGAACTTATTATTTCGAGGAAGCTGTAGCTATGCGCAATTCCCGTGTGGTTTACGACCGCAAGAATTCTTCTTTCTATACGCTGAAGCGCGGAATGGTGAAATGGGAAAAGGTGCTGGCTGATGCAGCCGTATTTCATTGCTCCGGCATTACCTGTGCTATCAGCCGCGATGCGATGGAATCAACTATGGATGCCATCAAACTTGCTGTTTCTGACGGGTTGACCATTTCCTGCGACATCAATTACCGTAAGAATCTCTGGGGATATGGTCTGGAGCCTCATGACGTTCTGTTTCAGATGATGCAGTATAGCGACATCATCTTTGGTGACCAGAATGAGTGGGAGGTAGCCAGCGGTGTGCCTCATATACCTTTCGAAGCTTTGGATGCAGACTATGAGATTGACAAGGAGGCTTATCTGGAGTATTTTCGCAAGATGCATCAGCTCTTCCCTAAGTGTAAGAAGATGGTGATGGCGGTAAGAAATCAGATTGCCAGCAGTCATCATACCTTGAGCGGCTTGCTCTATGATGCTGTAGAAGATCAGCTCTATACTACAAGAATCTATGATATTGAGCCGATTGTTGACCCGATGGGTGTAGGTGATGCCTTTATTGCTGCCTATATTCATGCCCATCAGAAGTGGGGCGACAAAAACCAGTATTGCCTGGATTTCTCACTGTCAGCAAGTGCAATAAAGAATACAGTTCCGGGTGATCAGAATCTGGTTACAGAAGAGGAAATCATCAATAACATGACTTCTTCGGGAGGACGTATACAGAGATAGTTTATAGTTGATAGTTGATAGTTAATAGTTTATAGCAGGAACCTCTTTAAGCAAGATTGTCCTATAAACTATTAACTATCAACTATAAATTATATTTACGGTTGGCTTTCGCCTTCTACATATTCTTCCATAAACATGTGTTCGCCATCAAACACGGCATAGGTGAACTGCCATATCCAGTCGCCAAGAATCATCAGTCGGGTCTTTTTGCTCAACATCAGATCCAGTTCGATGTGGCGATGGCCGAACATGAAGTAATCTATATCCTTGTGGCCTTGCATATACTGTTTGGCAAAGCGCACCAGAAACTCCTTCTTTTCGCCCATATAAGGCTCTTCCTTTCCGTCAGCACGTTTCAGTCGGCTATGCTTAGCCCAGTTCAGCCCCAAAGCCATTCCCCAGCGAGGATGAATCGCATTAAGGAGGCGTTGGCAAGTATGATTCTGGAACATTCTTTTCAGAAACTTGAATTTCTTGTCTGGGTCACCCAGTCCGTCTCCATGTGCCAGATAGAATACTTTATCGTATATCTCTATGGTCTGAGGCTTGTAATGTACGGTAACGCCACACTCTTCCTCCAGGTAGCCATAGGTCCAAAGGTCGTGGTTACCCGTAAAGAAATGTACTTCCACTCCCATATCGGTCAACTCCGAGAGCTTACCTAAGAAACGTGTATAGCCTTTTGGTACGACATATTTATATTCATTCCAGAAGTCAAACATGTCACCCAGAAGATAAATTGCCGCAGCCTTCGTCTTGATGCTGTCCAGGAAACGGACCAGGCGGCGTTCTTGCATGCGGGCATGCGGAATGGCTAATGAGCCAAGGTGCGCATCTGAGAGAAAATATACATTTTTCATAAGCGATTCTATTTAAATGAAGAGTGAAGAATGAAGAGTGAAGAATTCAACGGCTTTGTCTTTATTCAAAGCCGAGTTCTACGCGAGCTTCCTCGCTCATCATACTCTGATCCCAAGCCGGTTCGAATACAAGGTTCACATTGGCAGATTTTACGCCTTCCACGCTGTCTACCTTGCTTCTTACATCCTCCAGGATGAAGTCGGCAGCAGGGCATGAAGGGGCTGTGAAGGTCATGTCGAGATCTACGGTGGCATCGTCCTTCACATCTATTTTATAAATCATACCGAGGTCCCAGATGTTGACAGGAATCTCAGGGTCGTAAACGGTCTTAAGCACATCTACGATCTTTTCTTCTATCTTTGTCTTTTCTTCTTGTGTCATAATAATCTTTGTTTTTGCCTACAAAGATAATAATTATTGCAGACAAAACAAAAAGAAAAGCTGTTTTTTTCTTGCAGAAGGTCTAATATACCCCAAATAGACTACAATTTACCTTTGTCGTGATATGAATAAAAGGCACCATCGGTTATGATGACATGGTCCATAAAGAAGAGGCGCATGATTTCGCAGGCTTTGGCAATCTTCTGGGTAAGCACATCATCGGCTTTGCTTGGCTGAGGATTGTTGCTGGGATGATTGTGGCAGAAGGCGATAATGGTAGCGTTGTTGAGCACCGCTTCTTTGATGATGAGCCGGATGTCGGTTGCCGTTTCTGTAATGCCGCCTTTTGAGATGCAGCTCGCTTTGATGAGTTTGAAGTTCTGGTTCATCATCAGGAGCCATGCTTCCTCTGTATCTAAATCCTGCATCTTCGGAAGCATATAGTTGTAGATGGCAAGGGATGAGCCTAAGTCGGGACGTGTGCCAATCTTATCGAGAGCACGGCGCTTGCCCAGTTCGCAGGCTGCAAGAATGGTGATGGCTTTGGCGGGTCCCATTCCTTTATATTGCGTCAGTTCTCTGATGGTCTTCTTTCCTAGCTGGTTCAGGTTGTTGTCGCAATCTTTCAGAATGCGTTTCATCAGGTCTACGGCACTTTCGTCAGTAGATCCCGAACCAATCAGAATACCTAAGAGCTCGGCATTGGATAAAGCTGAGGCACCCAAGCGCTCCAGTTTCTCGCGGGGCTTGTCTTCTTCTGCCCAATTGGCAATGGTTAGTTTCTCTGCCATAATAATAACTGATTAGTAGATTATTATTGGCTTCTCTTTTTGTTGGGAAGTCTTATTTGTAGAAAGTCTTGTTGTATGCGCTGAATTCGCTCTGTCCCAGTACGCATCTCTTCCACCATGTAGAAAGAAATCCGCATCCGTAACCCATCAGCTGTGTGAAGGCAGCGCTAATGCTCAGCAAGCCTATCTTCACGCTGTGATTCTCTCTGCTGCTGTCGATAAACAGTGCGATGGTATAGAGAATGATGCCGGCGAGACCGATGCAGCCCAATGCTGCCATCGTATTGCCCAAGGTTGGGAATACGTGAACGGTGCCAAGCATGTATGGCAGGAAGCCGAAGAAGAGCAGAAGCAGCGTGCCTATTACACCCACGGTGAAGACCATAGGAAGGAGATGCACGAGTTTGAGACTCTCTGGATATTTCTTGTAGAGATTGATGCGGGCGATGCCACTGTTGTAGACCTGTCGCCAGAACTTGCGGAAGTCGGTGCGGCGCTTATGCCATACCCATGCTTCAGGGAACAGACGGCAACGGCAGCCTGCCTTGAAGATACGGATAGAGAAATCTATGTCCTCACCGAAACGCATGTTAGAAAAGCCATTCAACCTGAGATAAACATCCCTGCGGATGCCCATGTTGAATGAACGGGGATAGAACTTATCCATCTTCTTCTTTCCGCCACGGATACCACCGGTGGTAAAGAAAGAAGTCATGGAATAAGAAATGGCTTTCTGAGTATCTGTAAATGATGAGTGCGCCTTGTCGGGACCGCCGAAAGCATCGGCTGGCTCACGGCTCAACTCATCACTTACAGCCTTCAGATAACCTTCTGGCAAGACCACGTCGCTATCGAGTATCAGAAGATACTCACCCTTGGCGCGCTCGGCACCATAGTTGCGACTCTGGCCCGGACCAGAGTTCTCCTTATAGTAATAATGTATATCCATCATGTGCTCATATCGTTTGCACACCTCCTCGCAGGGAGTCTGTGAGCCATCCTCAACGATGACAACTTCGAAGTCTTTCTCAGATTGATGAGTCAGACTCTCTAAAAGTTCGTCCACTTCGTCAGGACGATTAAATACAGGTACTATGATGGAATATTTCATTCTTCTTACTATTAAGGGTTAGTTTTACTCAATAAGAGCACAATCTTCCTGTTGGAGGATGTATTACTCGCTTACACGACCAAGGTAGCTACCGTCACGGGTGTCGATCTGGATAGTCTCGCCTTCGTTGACGAACAAAGGTACACGAACCTCAGCACCAGTCTCCAATGTAGCAGGCTTTGTTGCGTTGGTAGCAGTATTACCCTTTACACCTGGCTCAGAGTGAGTAATCTTCAAAGTAGTCTTCACTGGCATTTCAGCCAAGAGGATAGTACCATCAGTTGTATCAGTAACCACCTCAACAACGTCACCCTCTTTCATGTACTGGCCACCTGTAACGTTCTCCTTAGCGATAGGCACCTGCTCGAAAGTCTCCTGGTTCATGAAGATGCAACCAGTAGCGTCCTCGTAGAGGTACTGGTAAGGACGGCGCTCAACGCGAACATCCTCCAATTTGAAACCTACCTGGAATGTACGTTCCAATACACGACCGTCGGCAACATTCTTCAATTTTGTGTTCATTACGGTGTTACCTTTACCTGGCTTTCTGTGCTGAAAGTCGATGCAAACCCATACTTTGCCATCCATGCGGATGCAAGTACCAATCTTAATTTCCTGTGAATTAATCATTTCTTGTTTATCTTGAATGTTATTATAATAATCTCAAAATCGAGTGCAAAGTTACGGCAAAAACATGAAAAATCAAAGGAAATATCGAAAAAAACATAAATATTTAAGCTAAATTTGGTAGTTTTCTTGGTTATTTCAGAAAATATGCGTAATTTTGCAGCCCAAAAAGGGCGTGTTTTGCACTTTTGTGAAGAATATTAATTAAAAAATAAATAAGAAAAATGAAAAGAACATTTCAGCCTCACAATCGTCGTCGCGTAAACAAGCATGGTTTCCGTGAGCGTATGGCAACAAAGAATGGTCGTCGCGTATTGGCTTCTCGCCGTGCTCATGGCCGTAAGAAGTTAACTGTATCTGACGAGCACCACGGAAAGTAATTCCGAGGAAAGATTCGTCTGTTGACGATGACATTAAAAGCAGCAAGGATGTATTCTTTGCTGCTTTTTGTTGTTTATAACGCCCCTTTCTTTTCTGAGATTGCTCTTTTGGGAACAAAGATGTTTTGTTTTTATATCATAAAATAGGTGGTGAGAGTGCAAAAACTTTCCTTTTTATTTTGTTCTTCCCCTAAATACTTGTATCTTTGCACCAAAAAATAATATATGACTTCATCAGAGTTTATAAATAAGTTTAAGAGTAAGTACCTTTGGGGGAATATCGGTGCCATGATTCTGGTACTGGTGTTGCTCTGTGTCGGTGTCAAGTATGGCATCGATATCTATACCCATCATGGTGAGGCCATCCGTGTGCCGGATATTCGATATAAGAATATCGATGATGCTACACATATCCTCGACGATGCGGGATTGGAAATTGTTGTAACGGATACGGGATATGTCCGCTCTTTGCCGCCTGATGTCATTCTGGAGCAGACTCCGGTTTTCGGAGAAGTGGTAAAGTCGGGACATGTTATCTATGTTACCATCAATTCTGATCATTCTCCACGTATCACCATTCCTGATGTCATTGACAACAGTTCGTTGCGAGAGGCAATGGCTAAACTTACTGCTATGGGATTCAAACTGGGTACACCTGAATATATTCCTGGCGAAGAGGATTGGGTTTATGGTATCCTCGTTAAGGGTAAGCATGTTGTGGCTGGTGATAAGGTTTCTATCGATGATGTGCTTGTCATACAGGTTGGCAATGGTAAACGGAGCGTTGATGATTCTATCGATGTGGTAGATCCGGTTTATCACGGCGAAGAAGATGTGATGGAAGGCGAAGGTGACATGAGCGGAGAAACTCATGAAGACAACTTCGAGGTGGTTCCTGGTACGGAAGCCACAGAGCCTGCTCCTTCACATGAGCACCACCAGAAGGAAGTGGTGGAGTAGGAGAAATGAAAAGTGAAGAGTGAAGAATTCAATAGTAATACGAATGATATTTTTAGATTATATATATAATAAGGTATATGCTCCTGTAGAGGATGACTTCGGGTTTGATGATGCAGGAGATATGGACGAACTGGATGATGAACTCCAGATGGAGGAAGGAACCGCTGCTTCTGGTGAAGGAGGAGATGAACTCTATGAGCACTGGAAGGTTCAGGTGGATGCCAACCAGGATCCGGTCCGCATCGATAAATACCTGGCTGATAAGATGGCCTATCAGAGCCGTAACCGCATTCAGCAGGCTGCTGATGCCGGATTCATCCATGTCAATGGTAAACCGGTAAAGAGCAACTATAAGGTGCGCCCTAATGATCTGGTTACTCTGATGCTCGACCGTCCTCGTCATGAAACGAGTATCAAACCTGAAGAAATCGCTATCAATGTGGTTTATGAAGACGACCAGCTGATGGTGGTCAACAAGGAAGCAGGTATGGTGGTGCATCCGGGTGCGGGCAACTTTCATGGAACCTTGATTCAGGCGGTAGCCTGGCATTTAAGGGATATGCCTGAGTTTGATGCCAATGATCCGGAAGTGGGCTTGGTGCATCGCATCGATAAAGATACCAGCGGACTGCTCGTTGTGGCAAAAACTCCTACAGCAAAGACCGCACTGGGTAAGCAGTTCTTCAACAAGACTACCCATCGCAGTTACAATGCGCTCGTTTGGGGCAACATTGTAGAAGATGAAGGTCGCATAGAAGGCAATATCGGCCGTGATCCGAAGAACCGCCTCCGTATGAAGGTCTTCGATCCTGACAGCGGAATAGGCAAGACGGCGGTTACTCATTACAAGGTGTTGGAACGTTTCGGTTATACCACCTTGGTGCAGTGTGTGCTTGAAACAGGCCGTACCCATCAGATTCGTGCTCACATGAAGCATATCGGTCATCCGCTCTTTATGGACGAAACGTATGGCGGAACAGAGATTCTGAGAGGTCAGCGCAGTAGCAGCTACAAGGCATTTATCCAGAACTGCTTCAAACTCTGTCCGCGTCAGGCTCTCCATGCCAAGACACTCGGCTTCGTGCATCCTACAACCAAGCAGCAGATGGATTTTGACAGTGAGTGGCCAAATGATTTTAGACAATTAATAGAAAAGTGGCGCGGCTTCATCGCTGGCACCACACAAGATACATTCAAAAATATTTAGTAATTATGGAAAATAGCAAGAGAACGATAGCCATCGTATGTGGTGGTGATTCTTCTGAGCACGACGTATCATTGCGCTCAGGACAGGGTTTGTACTCTTTCTTTGATAAAGAGCGCTACAATATTTATCTCGTCGATGTGAAGGGCACCGACTGGCATGTCGCTTTGGATAATGGTGAGACTATCGAGATTGACAAGAACGATTTTTCTTTCGTTATGAACGGCAAGCATGTCTATTTCGATTATGCTTATATCACCATCCACGGACAGCCTGGTGAGAATGGTGTGATGCAGGGCTACTTCGACCTCATCCATCTGCCATACTCTACAAGCGGTGTTCTGGTAGAGGCAATGACTTTTGATAAGTATGTGCTCAATAATTATCTGCGCGGTTTCGGTATAAACGTAGCAGACAGTATCTTGCTCCGTCGCGGTGAAGCTTATGATGAAGAAGAGATTGCCAAGCGTATCGGTATGCCTTGTTTCGTAAAGCCTGCTGCTGACGGCAGTAGCTTTGGTGTGAGCAAGGTGAAGAATGCTGACCAGCTGGCTCCAGCCCTCCGTGTGGCTTTCATGGAGAGCAATGAGGTAATGATCGAGGGCTTCCTTGATGGAACAGAGATTTCACAGGGTATCTACAAGACAGCCGAGAAGACTGTTGTTCTGCCAGCTACAGAGGTGGTTACCACCAACGAGTTCTTCGATTACGATGCCAAGTATAACGGTCAGGTACAGGAAATCACTCCAGCCCGTCTCTCTCCTGAGACCGCAGAAGAGGTTGCCAAGACCACATCACGCATCTACGACATTCTTCATGCCAACGGTATCATCCGTATCGACTATATCATCTCTAAGGATAAGGATGGTAAAGACAAGGTGAACATGCTGGAGATCAATACCACTCCAGGTATGACCGTTACCAGTTTCATTCCTCAGCAGGTTCGTGCAGCAGGTCTTGATATCAAGGATGTGCTCAGCGAAATTGTGGAGAATCAGTTCTAATAATTAATGAGGAGTTAAGGAGTTAAAGAAGTTAAGGAGTTAAGACAACGGTAGAAATTAATGGAATGTAAAGATATCGTTTTAGAACATTTGTCTTAACTTCTATAACTCCTTAACTCCTTAACTCCCGAAAAAAACATAAAGTTATGAATATCCCTCAAGAATTTGATACCATCCGTCCTTGGGAGCCTGAAGATCTCCCAGAGGTATTCGACCGTTTGCTTTCAAACGATCAGTTTAAACAAGTGCTTGCCTATCTCTATCCACAAGTACCTTTCGAGATGATTGCCCAGAAGTTGAAGGCATGTAAGACTAATCTCGATTTCCAGCTGGCTTTTGCTTACGATTTTGTTCATGGCATTCTGAAGAAGGCGGCAACAGGCTGCGAGATGGATTGTACATCGCTCGATAATACCCGTAATTATACTTTCATCAGTAATCACCGTGATATCGTGCTCGATTCAGCCATCCTCGATGTCCTTCTTATCGATAATGGGTTTAAGACCACTTGCGAGATAGCCATCGGTGATAATCTCCTTTCTCTTCCTTGGGTCAAGGACCTGGTACGTGTCAACAAGGCGTTTATCGTAGAGCGTGCCCTGAGCATGCGACAGATGCTGATGTCGAGCAAGCGCCTCTCTGACTATATGCATTTTGCCATCAAGGAGAAGAACGAGAACATCTGGATAGCCCAGCGCGAGGGTAGAGCCAAGGACAGTAATGACCGCACCCAGAAGAGTATTCTGCAGATGATGTCGATGGGCGGTGAGGGTAGCATTATCGACCGCCTGAAACAGCTTCATCTTGTACCGCTCTCTATCAGTTACGAATATGATCCATGCGATTTTCTGAAGGCAAAGGAGTTCCAGCAGAAGCGCGATAATGCCGATTGGAAGAAGGGACCAATGGATGACCTGGTAAGCATGCAGACCGGTATCTTCGGTTATAAGGGTCATGTGCATTATCATGCAGCTCCATGTCTTGATGATTATCTGGACAGTCTTGATCCTGATATGCCTAAGCAGGATCTATATAATAAGGTAGCCGCCTACATGGATGAGCAGATATTCAAGAACTACCGCCTCTATCCGGGCAACTATGTGGCTCTTGATTTGCTTGAAAACTCAACTGCTCATCAGGCTGAATATACTGCCGAAGATAAGGCAAAATTTGAAAAATATATGGCTGGTCAGCTTGCGAAAATTGACCTTCCAAATAAGGATGAAGCTTACTTGAGAGAGAGAATTCTCGAGATGTATGCCAATCCAGTACGTAATTACCTTGCTGCTCAATAGCGGCAAGGTAATACTTTTTCTGTTTGATGATGTTGGAAACTGTTATTATCTGCCTGTTTTAATCAGACTCCTAATTGGTAATTCATAAGCTGTTTACGACAGACAGTTAACAGGCAAACCACAGACAGCCTACTGGCGCTATAGCCGCTAGTGGACTGTTCGCCTAGAACAGCCTTCCCCAATGCCTTTGTTTCGTTTTTATGCGAAGCTTACGAAGAAATACTCTTCACTCTTCACCTTTTCCTCGGAATCCCCTGTGTTTATCGGCATTCCGGGCGGTGAAGAGTATTCGGGCACTCTTCACCTACTCTTCACCACTCTTCACCTTTCTTCACCTCTTTGTTTCGGCGGATTTGCGTTTCTTCTTATGCCTCGATGCCTCGTGCCTTGGTGAAGAGTGGTGAAGAGTGGGTGAAGAGTCGCCAATAACTCTTCACCCCTTGAAACGCCCTGTTTATGGGCGTTTCAGAGCATAAGGTGAAGAGTGAAGAGCTTTTGGCTGTAAATTCCTGCATTTATCAGCATTTATTTCTGTTCTTGTTTTTCTGCAATGCATTCCATTTCTATCAGCCAGCCTGGTCTGCATACTCTTGCCTCTACGGTGATATGCGGTATCTGAGGATAAAACTGATTCATCAGTTGCTCTACGGTATAATAGTCTGAGATGTCGCGCAGGTAGATGATAAAGTATTGGATATCGTTCATCATAGCATCGCCATCCTTCAATAAAGCACCGATGTTCTCGAGCAATCTGCCGGTTTGTCTTATAATATCGCCTTCGTATACAACTGCTCCATGTTTGTCTATACTGGCTGTTCCTGATATGAAATATTGTTTCTTCTGGGGCAGAGTAAGGCTGGTTCCCCGTTCAAAGGCTACTCCATATTCGTGAGTAGGATTCAGATGGTTGAGTGCCTGGAGATATTGCTTGTCTTCTTCCCTGATGCCGGGAACGGTCAGAAAGTCGATAGCTACAGATGCATGACGTACGGATGTTGCTCCGCCGATGCCCGTACTGGCTATATAATGGGTCTCTGCCGTCAGACCTTGCTGGTCGAAAACATCATTGCGCGCTTCTACTACTCCCTGATAGTTTACATCGATATGAGTTACGTATATCCATGTTCTTACCAGGTTGCGCTCCATCGTCATATCTGTACCGGCGATAAGTTGCTGGTATTTGTCGAATAGCATTCGGGTCTGTTCGTATGAATCCTTTCCCTTCGCTTCTTCCTCTGTCAGTCGGAGACTGTGGAACAGGATAGGGGTCTTATCGTCTGTGGTCTTGATAAGAAGTGAAATCTTGCTCCCGTTGAGCGGAGGTTGCTCCACAACCGTAAGATGGGTATCCTTAAGATACTCCTGATAAAGGAGTGATTTCTCAAACTCTCTTATCTGGTTCTGGGAGTCGCTGAGGAATACCTTACAATATTGCAAAGTACGATTTTCCAGTTTCTCAGTGTCGAGATAGTTACCTAGTTTCAGATACAGAAAATTCAAGCGGTCGTTGAACGTCCCCTTGGCTTCTGGTGATAGTATTATGTATTTGTCCATCTTGTTTTTCTTTTTTTCGCCGACAAAGGTACGGATAATATATGAGATATAAGAATATAGACAGGATGAAAAGATGAAAATACCGAGAAATGGGGATAGGATGATGTGGGATAGAACGAAAAAGAGGGAAATAAAGGCATGCTTTCCTTTACTTCCCTCTATCTTTTCTTATTTCCTGTTTTATAGTGATTCGAGCATACGCTTGATGACAACCTCGGCTGAAATCTCACGGTTGGCTGCCTCTGGAATCACCAGGCTGTTCTTGCTTTCAATGACATCATCGGTTACAATCAAGCCACGGCGAACTGGCAGACAGTGCATGAAGCAACCATCGTTGGTCCAGCTCATGTGCTCCTCGTCGATGGTCCAGCTCATATCCTTGCTCAGGATTTCGCCATACTGTGCTGGGTCTTTCACGCCCGGACAGCTCCAGTTCTTGGCGTAAACGAAGTCTGCACCTTCCAGAGCCTTCTTCTGGTCGTACTCTACCTTGGCATTGCCTACGAACTTAGGGTCGAGTTCATAGCCCTCTGGATGAGTAACCACGAAATCTACATCGGCTGCGTTCATCCACTGGGCGAATGAGTTTGGCACAGCCTGAGGCAAGGCACGGCAATGAGGAGCCCAGGTCAGGACTACCTTAGGACGAGCCACCTTCTTATGCTCCTCGATGGTGATGAGGTCGGCGAATGCCTGGAGAGGGTGAACGGTAGCAGTCTCCATAGCGAAGACTGGACGACCGCTGTACTTCACGAACTGGTTGACGATGGTCTCGGCATAATCGTAGTCACGGTCTTTCAGACCGGCAAAGCTGCGTACGCCGATAAGGTCGCAAAAGCTTCCCATCACAGGGATAGCCTCCAGCAGGTGCTCGCTCTTGTCGCCATCCATGATAACGCCACGCTCTGTCTCCAGTTTCCATGCACCGGCATTCACATCGAGTACGATCACATTCATGCCCAGGTTCATCGCAGCCTTCTGTGTACTCAAACGGGTACGGAGACTGTTATTGAAGAATATCATCAGCAAGGTTTTGTTCTTGCCCAACTCCTGATAACCGAAACGGTTTGCTTTCACTTCCTGTGCCTCGGCGAGCGCTGCTTTCAGGTCGCCAAGGTCTTCAACATTAAAGAATGTCTTCATTGTTATTTCGTTTTTTTGTTTGTTATTTCTGATATATATTGCTCTTGAATCTTTCTTCTTGAATCTTGATGTTTGCAAAGTTTGCATGCAAACCTTGCAAACATGGCAGAAACTAAGACTTGGTACGGAGAGGGTACGGAGCAGGTACGGAGCGGGTCTTGTTAAGCTCTTGTTTGTCCATTTCCAGTAATCAACCACTTGTAGGTGGTAATCTCTTCTAGCGCCATTGGTCCGCGTGCTCCAAGCTTTTGGGTACTGATGCCAATCTCTGCGCCCAATCCGAACTGTGCGCCATCGGTGAAGCTGGTAGGAGCGTTTACATAAACGCAGGCTGCATCTACCATTGCCTGGAACTTCTTCTGGGCAGCTTCATCATTGGAAACAATGCTCTCGCTATGTCCGCTTCCGTAAGTGGCGATATGGTCGAGCGCCTCATCTTCTGAAACAACGGTTTTGATGCCCATCTGCATGCTGAGCCATTCGGTGTTCCAGATGCTCTTCACGTTGGCATCAGCCTCTTTCATCTTCGCTTCGCTTTCCTCTGCCTTATATAATAAGGTATCAGGATAGTGACCCTTTAAGGCTTCGTAAGCCTTGGCATCAGCATGAATCTTGGTTTGCTTCTCGGCGAGTCCTTCACAGAGGGCAGGAAGGTCGCTTAATCTGTTTTCGTGAATCAGCAGACAGTCGAGCGCATTGCATACGCTCACTCTTCTGCACTTGGCATTGGTGATGATGCGCTTGCCCATCTCCAGGTCGCCATCCTTGTCGAAGTAACAATGTACCACGCCGGCTCCGGTTTCGATAACCGGAACTTTGGCAGTATCACGGACGAAGTTGATGAGCTTCTTTCCTCCACGAGGAATGCAGAGGTCGATATAGCCCACGGCATTCAGCATTTCTCCGGTAGCTTCATGGGTAGCAGGGAGCAGTGTAACAACATTCGGATCAATACCGAAAGTTATCAACACCTTGTGGATAAGTTCGACACCCGCTGAGTTTGAGGCGTTTGCATCCTTTCCACCTTTCAGTACGCACGCATTTCCGCTCTTGAAACAGAGTGAGAAAACATCGTAGGTTACGTTAGGACGAGCCTCGTAAATCATGCCGATAACTCCGAAAGGAACGGCAACTCGCTGCAGATGCAAACCGTTATCGAGCGTCTTGTCTTTGAGAACTCTTCCGAGCGGTGAGGGCAGGGTACTGACGTGTCTCATATCCGAAGCAATATCCTGGAGTCGCTGCTCTGTGAGTTGCAATCGGTCGTAGAGCGGGTTCGCCTTGTCCATCTTCGCCAAGTCTTCTGCGTTCGCTGCAAGGAGCGCAGGAGTTTCTGCGATGATAGCATCAGCCACCGCCTGCAGGATTTCATTACGTTGTTCATCAGTTAGCAAACCAAGTGTTTTGCTAGCTGCCTTCACTTTTTGGAAAGTCTCTTTCAGTTCCATTCGTTATTTCCTTTCTTATTTTTATGATAAGATATTTTGTAATGTGTTACGAGTTCCCTCTTAACAACGGCAAAGGTAAGCATAAATATCGGAAATTGCAAACTTTATGCAAGAAAAAGTAATGATTTTATAGATAAATGGATAGTTATACGGAAAATGAGATTAAAAAAGGTCAGGCAGCGCCTGACCTTTTTGGGGTAGCAAAGGAGATTCAGCAGACAGTGTCTGCTGTTTTTGCTTTTTGAATTCTTCAGACAGTGTCTGAAGAATTGTTAACTCTTTAAATTTCAGGTAGAACTTCTTGAAAGATACGATTTTATATCGAAAAAGCAATCTTTCTCTTCACTTTTTTCGATAAAAAGTTGCAGATAATAATTGTATTTCCAGAAGAAAGTAGTATCTCTGTATCAGAGTTTGTAGTTATACAACTATAGTGTATAAGGTTGTACAACTATGAGGTGTAAGGTTGTACAACTATAAGGTGTAAAGTTGTACAACTATAAGGTGTGTTATTGTACAACTATAAGGTGTTGTCACTATAGTCAGCAGATGTGCTGACTGCAGTCGGCAGACCTGCTGACTAGGCTCAGCAGAGCTGCTGAGCCTAGTGGCAAACTCCGAGAAGCAGTATTCTCTTACCCAAGAATCTGTCTCCGCTAACTCAAGAAACTATCTCCGTTAACCTGAGATTCAGTGTACGTAAGCTTAAACAATCATATTCTCTTACTTAAGCAACCATATTCTCTTGCTTGTTTAAACTGCTAGGGTATCTACATATCCATCGTATAGTTGTGGAGGTATTCCCAAGCATCGTTCAAATCACGTAAAGGGAGGCGCTCTTTTACGAGTTTTATCTTTAATGCCTTGCAGAATGCTTTCAGAACAGATTCTGTTGCCATCTCCTCCAACTTAATATAGTTAGGACGCTTAGAGAACAAACAAGTCGTCCATTGTTACTACCGACTGAACATCCCAGGCATAAGGATTGTCGGATAATCCCATGGTCGTAATCATTGTAAGATGTACGGCTTTTTCGGTGCCAGTTTCTTGGATGAAACGCTCTCGCTTGTTTTGTAAACTCGCATCTATCGTATTAGTTATCTGAAATGGAGCCTTGGAGTATTTGATTTCACAGAGATTGATGACATCATCGCTCCTGTCTATCAGCAAGTCAATCTGTGCTCCCGGCTTATCCTTGCTCCCAGCTACACTCCAAGAATAAACCGTGGTGATAACTCCTTGAATGCCTAGCTTTGTCTTGATTTGCTCCACATGCTGTAGGCATACTCGTTCAAAAGCCAAACCGCACCACGTGTTGTACTCGGGTTTGCCGGTAATCTTGGTCCAATATTGTGCGTCATTGATATAGCTGTCCTTGATAAACTTATAATAAAATAAGGTGTAATTGTCCATTAACTGGAACAAGGCATTCTTAGCTTTCATTCCGATGCAATTATATTTTCGGATAAATCCGCAGTATTCCAAGTTCTCTAAGTATTCCGTCAACTTGCCATTGTCGGTCAACTTGGTTGCTTGTAAGATTTCTGTTCGGGTCATTCCGACTTTCTTGGTTGCCAAAGCATCTACTATCGAGAGATAAGGCTTAGGCTGTTTGAACAAAGAGTCGTATAAGTCATCAAACTCGTGACGAAGATTGCCATCTTCTGAGAAAAATAACTGGTTGATGTTCTGTGCCAGACTCATTCCCGGTTTCAGTTGAGACCAATAAAACGGAACACCTCCCATGATCATATAGCCTTCCAAAACCTGTCGGCGATTAAAGCGCAGTCCCATTTCTTCGGAATAGAGTTCGCATTCCCTTAAGCAAAACGGTTTCAGATGAATACGGACAGACACTCGGTTGTGCAATCCACCATGATTTTTAATCACCTTATTGATAATCCATGAGGTAGCACTGCCGCAAACGATGAGGAGAATATCCTTGCGGGCGGAAGCCCATCCATTCCAGAAATGTTCCAAAGCCGAAAGAAAATTGGAGCGTGGAGAATCCATCCATGGCATCTCGTCGATGAACACTACTTTCTTGGGGATAGTAGATTTTGCCAACAGTTGCCCCAACCTGTCAAAAGCATCATACCAATCTTTTAACTTCGACTGTTTCTGTTTGCTATATGATGTGAGTGAACGGTTGAACTCTGCCAATTGTATGCGATTGGTCTCATTTGCCAATCCTGTATGATAAAAGGCAAAGTCATTGTTGAAGGCCTCCCTTACCAGGAAAGTCTTTCCCACTCGTCTGCGCCCATATATGGCAACAAACTTCGACTCATCTGCAATCAATGCTTGATGAAGTGTCTTCAGTTCTTCTTTTCTACCTATTAACATAGTTCAAATAGTTATATTTCTGGGGCAAATATACGAAAAAATAGTGAGATAACGTGCGGAATCTATCTTTTTTAGATACATTCCGCACGTTTAAAGTATATTTTTAACGTTTGTTGCTATAAAATGTAAAGAAAAGAGTATGCGGAATAGCCCAAATATGAAGCGATATCTAAGAAAATGTGCTTTAAACGTGCGGAATGTGTCTTTTTTAAGCACATTCCGCACGTTTAAAGCACATTTTCACTGTCGCAGAAATACTCGGGACTTTCATAACCTTGGTAGATGAAAGGATTTGCTAATTTCCTGTTACTTAGTTTCATACGCCATTACATCTTTAGTGTTACAACTTTTATGTAATGGCAAAGGTACAGCTATTTCTTGAATATGCAAAAGAAAATGGCAGAAAGTTGAGGAATATGCTCAATTTTCTGCCATTTATGATGCAATCTTTTGATTATTTAATCTTCTTGAATGTGATTGTGCTAGGATATGAGGCGTTGCCATCCAGATTGTATTTTAAAACCATAGTTGTCAAATTAATACTCTGTATGGTATAAACATCTAAAACGGTGGTGCCATCTACATCGTATGTAGTTAATTTGTTGCCTGAGATATTATAGTGTTCTCCGGAACAATCTATTTCCCATTTGTTTCCAGTCCAAGCATACTCATTGAAAATGCCATTTTGCTTGAATTCGAAAGAGTCAACATCATCAATATCTATGTCTATGTCCTGATCTACTTTAGCAGGCTTGTCATTTTCATCCCAGTCATAGCCTGTTACATGTGTAGGTTGCCACATTCCAATGATGTATGTCTGGACATCTTCTGTGGAAGGCGTGTCTTCGTCATCTGAAGAACAAGCAGTGAAAGACACCATTGCAAACAAGGCGAAAAGAATCGCCAAAAGAGAAAAATGTAACTTTTTCATAAAATTTGCCCGTTATGCCGATAGCTAAGCTTTTAATGTTATTAAATTAGTTGACTGGATAGATTGCGAAGCCATCGTTCTACATAACCTACGGATACAAACACGTGGACGAAACTTGTCCAAATTGCAGCCGTAGGAAAAGCTGATTAGAACAACAAGTAACGCCCACGATATAGCGGACGTTCACTATCTGTCGTTTCTAATGCTCTTTTTGAAATTTCCTACGTTCCAATTTGCATGACCGAATAGCAAACGCTAATTTAACCATCAAAAATATGGAAGTCCTCACAATAGTGTGATTCGATTCCAACTGCAAAGATAAGGATAATTCTTGAAATAGCAAAATAAAACCCAGAAATTTTAAAGGAAAAATTTTCTTTTTGCCTTGCTTCTGTGCTTTTTAAGTTTGTCTGCACAGCCCTCTTGCTTATCTTTAAAAGTCAAAGGATAGTTCTATGAAGAACGTTCCTTATTCTCTTATATATTGTTGATGATGTTGTATCACAAGAGAATTGTATTCGTACGATTATTTCTTGCATGTGCAAAAGAATATAGCAGAAAGTTGGGGTCGTACCTCAACTTTCTGCCATTTATTAGCCTATCACATTGCATAGTCGGTTGATGGCTGCATCAAAAGTGGTGAGGTCTTTGGCTCGCTTTCTGATGGCTGCCTTGTAATTATAGATGGTTTGCGTAGAATAGAACAGGAGGGTGGCCAGTTCCTGTCCATCCGTAATTCCCAGTCGCATCAGTGCATAGATACGCAGTTCCTTGGTGAGACTGTTAGGGGCAGGGAGAACAATCTGCTTTTCAGGTAACAGCAGTTGGTTGAACTCTTCCACGAAATTCGGATACAAGTCAATGAATGCCTTGTCGAAGCGAATATAGAAGTTGGCAGCCTCTTCTTCTGCCAGCTTGTAGCTGTTGATGGCAGTCAGAAGATCGGCAGTTTGCTTTGCCTTGATTTTGCGGCTTACCAATTTGCGATAATCATCCAGTTTCTTGATATATACGGCACTGATGTCCATAAATAAATGCATATAGGTCTCTCTTCGCTTATTGGTGTTGAGCAGCTTCTGGTTCAGTTCGTCCAAGAGTGTATTTTGGCTTTTTATCTCCCTACGGCTCTTGACCAGACGCTTGTTCATCTTGAACGCAAAGAAAGCCATGACAAGGAATCCTAGCGATAGGATACTCACGATGACGAGGGATGCTGTTACGATGCGGTTCTTGCGTACTTCTGCCTGATGGTTCGTTTCTGTGATAAGGGGAAGTATGCGTGAAATCTCAACCATACGGAGACGGTTGTTGTAGAATTGGGCATCCTCCATGGAGCAATAGATGTATTTGGAAGCCCTCTTTGCATAGGAGGCATCCTTATTATATAGATAGGTGGAAAACTCCTGAAGGGCCAGATTCTCCTTCAGGGGACATATCTGGTCTGAAATGGCTGCTTCTACAATATACTTTTCGTATAAATCCTTTTGGTCGGTATCATAATAATAGCGGGCAATGCAATAAGCCGATGAGGCATGCACACGGCTGTTCAGAGGACTGGCTGAAAGTGCCTTCATGTAGAACTGAAGTGTTTTTTTGCTTGTACGCTGCTTAAGATATTCAAACTCTCCTGACAGATAGTAATAAAGAGCGGATTCCTTGTTGCCGATATGCTCAAGAGTCTTGCCTAAATATAAACGTTTCTTGGTTACCAATCCTTTTTGAAATTCCGACTTGTTACAAAAAGATTCCCAGTAGTTATATACCCAAGCCAAGGTATAATAATAGTATTGCAATAATTTAGGTGACATTTTCTCCACATCCATTGCAAGCATTAAGTCTTCTGCCTGGCTGTAGAAACCGCCTGTTGACAGCACTGCCGCACGATTGATTTTATTCAGGTTGATGAAATAATCATCCTGAAGTTGTACTGCCAGCTGGTAGCCCTTCTTGGCGTATGTCATGGCAGAGTCGTAACGGTAGGTATAATACTCTCTGTAGATCTGGTTATAGAGCCTAAGCTGGTTGTGCTTGTCGGAAGTCATGTATAGTTGCTTTTTGAGTCTTAGCAGTTTTGCTTCTTTTCTTTGGGTAAACTTGCTTCGCTGAGCAATGTAACTGTCTAAACGATGGAACAGCTGTTCCTCGTTTACGGAAGAAGCATTTGCCATTAATGGCATAAACATCATTAAGAACCACAATACTACTTTCATAACTATCTTTTTAATTGTTATTGTTACTATCTGATAGGCTATTAGAGTGCCTTATAATTGTATTTTTCTGCAAAGATACTACATTTATTTCTCTTTTTACCATCTACTCTATTAAAAAGTATTAATATCTTTGATAGCTTGATTATTAGAAGGTTATAGATTTAATAAACCTAATATTTATCTACTCGTAACCTACACATGATGCCAATGTCTGAAAAATCTCCTTAACTTTGCAACCGCAATCGAATCGCATTCGGTAGCAAGTGAAATCATGTCAAACAAAGAATAAACAACTGTAAGATTATGAACTTAAGAATCCGAACATTTTCTATGGCTTTGGTAGCGATGTCTGCTGCAAGCCAAGTGTATGCACTTCCTTCTGACGATTCTGAAAACAAGGAGAAAAAGGAAGAGCGTAATGTGATGCTCAACGCATCTGATGCCAACAAGCCTCGTGAAATCCAGATAGGATTGCCAAGCGAGGATGTAACCGTATATGAAAACGGTCTTCCAGCCGTTTACTCTTCTTCCGTACACAAACTGTCTGCACATTGGCGTAGCGATGCCTCACTGAAAGGTACCGACTTGATGACTCCATCTGAGTCTGCCATTGCTACTGGTAATATTGCGTACGCTGTTTCTTCTTTCAGCGAGTTGGGACAGAAAGAGTTCAAGGGCAAGCTCAACTATAAGGCAAACCATTTTGGTATGCAGAATGTAGATCTCAACCTGTCTGGTGGAATCGGTGACAATTGGCTTTATACTGCCAGTATGTATCAGAATTTCGATCCAGGTAGTTTCAAGCTTCGTTTTGCAGATTATGCCGACCGTACCCAACTTTATCATTTCGGCATCACTCGCATCTTGAATGATGGAAAGGGACGTGTCTCCTTATTATATAAGTATTCCAACAGCAAGAACCCTGGCAATTTTGCCAATGCCGCACCATTTATCTATTCAGGCGACGGCAGTATCAAGAAGATTGATGGCTTTGATCCGGGTATGGACTCATACGTGCAGCGTCAAGGTTCTTTCCAATACTTGAATACAAAGTCAGGAAAGATGGAGACATGGAATATGAGCGATGGCAGTGAGAATCATGCCAACGAAATTGCCCTCATCAGCCAGTATCAGTTTGATAATGGATGGTTGTGGAAATTCAACGCCAAGTATATGAATGCTCCACGTGCCAATTATGTGGATTACGGAGGAAGTACCATCTCTCAGGTGAGCGAGGCTGATGGCTATCAGCTTTCTGATGGATCTGCCTACAGTGGCTATATAGAAGGCCGTCGCACCTGGTTGCATGTTGGTAAGGTGAGCAATGCGCTTTTGACTACCGAAATCTCCAAGCAGTTGAACAACCATAAGTTAATGATTGGTTTGAACGAGTGGTATTACCATCTCAATTACTATTCGTCTTCGTTCCAGTGGGCAGGCACCGTAGAAGCTTATCCACGCACATTGAGCCAGATATATGTCAATCCCCTTGATCCTACGCAGACAGCTCATCGTTCTGAGACTTTCGGTTATAATGAGTTGAGTCCAGAATACACCAAGGGTTCAGAGAACAAGTTGGCACTCTACTTTACCGACGAATGGAAGGTAACTCCTAAGTTCAAGGTGTTCTATGGTGGTAGATTGGAGTACTACCGCATGTCTGCCGAGCAGATTTCTACTCCACGTTTCTCAGGATTCCACATGGGTAACTATAAAACATACGCCACTGCTGCTGATGGTTCTGTTGTTGCTACCGAGCACAGCATCGAAGCAAAGAACGTAACCAAGGATAAATTGAATTATGCAGCCACCTTGCAGTTGACGTATAACCTTACCCGCCAGTTTGGTTTGACAGCCGATGCTACCATCGCCACCCGTTTCCCACGCATCAGCGAGTATGCAGGAACAGGTCCTACCGAGGAGCAGTATAAGCGAGTAACCATCCCACTGATTCGTGGTGGTATTTTCTACAAGAATGATTGGATTGACCTTTCTTCAATGGTGACCTACATATCAAAGTCGAACAATATCGACCAGCAGAATCTTACCAAGCCTGGCACTACAGAGGGCAAGACCGTGTTGCTCATCTATAATATCCAGACTTTGGGTTGGACAACCTCGGCAGAAATCAATCCGTTCAAGAACTTCCACATGCATGCACTCTTCACTTATCAGAAGCCGGTGTATAAGAACTATAATGCGAGCGTAACGTTCAGTGATGGTCAGTCTATGGGTGTGAATGCCAATAACATGATTGTCAAGGAGATTCCTCAGGTTCTTATAGAGTTGGACCCTAAATACGACATCACCAAGAATCTGAATGCCTGGTTGAGCTTCCGTTACTTCGGTAAGACCTATGCCAACCTTCAGGAGGCACTCTATTTCAATGGTCACTGGGAGACTTTCGGCGGAATCAACTGGAATGTGAACAAGAAGCTGAGCCTTGGTGTGAGTGTCATCAATATCTTCAACGAGAAGGGTGCCAAGGGTACCATTAGTGGCTCTGAGCTGATTACCAAGCAGGAAGCTGGCAAATATGACGGCAAGTACATGAGTGGTAGCTATCTCCGTCCGTTCACGGTGGAATTCTCTGCAGGAATCAAATTCTAAGATAATAACGAAAGAATCATAGCGTTTAATTATAACAAAACAATCACATAAAAACCAAAGAACGATGAAAAAGGTATTTATGATTATCGCAGCGATGTGCATGACATCTATCATGGCATCTGCTCAAAAGACCATCCGAGTGTCAACCGACAAGACCGACCTCGTGATGCAGGTTTCTCCTAAGGGTCGCCTCTACCAAGTGTATCTGGGTGACAAGTTGAAGAATCCTTCTGATTACAATCAGCTGAAGTGGGATGTATATGCGGCCTCTGATGGTGCCGTCTGCCAGCGAGGTCATGAGGTTTATGCAACCTCTGGTGCTGAAGATTTCTTCGAGCCAGCAGTGGCAGTGACCCATGCAGATGGTAACATGACCACCTATTTATATTATCAGTCTTCTGAAGAAAAGGCTATCAGTGGAGGTGTTGAGACCATCATCACTCTTAAGGACAAGGTATATCCGCTGACTGTGAAGCTCCACTATGCAGCTTATCCTAAGGAGAACGTCATCAAGGCATGGAGCGAAATCTCTCATAAGGAGAAAGCTCCGGTTACGCTTTGGAGATATAGCTCTACAATGCTTTATTTCAAGGCAAACAAGTATTTCGTTACCAATTATCATAGCGACTGGGCTAAGGAAGGCCAGCCTGAAACTTGCCAGTTGACTGCTGGTAAGAAAATTGTTGATACCAAGTTGGGTACCCGTGCAGCCATGCAGGAGGAGCCGTTCTTTGAACTGGGATTCGATGAGCCTGCCAAGGAGAATGAGGGCAAGGTGATGCTTGGAACCATCGGATGGCCTGGCAACTTCCGCTTTACCTTCGAGGTAGATAACGTGGGAGCCCTTCGTGTTATTCCTGCCATCAATCCATACGCCTCTAATTATAAACTGAAGGCTGGTGAGACGTTCACTACCCCTGAGTTTATCTTTGCCATGAGCGATAATGGTATCGGTGAGGCTTCCCGTAATTTGCACAATTGGGCTCGTCAGTATCAGGTAAACATGGGAATGGAAGATCGCCTTACGCTCTTGAACAACTGGGAGAATACTGGCTTCGACTTCAACCAGCAGAGTCTTGCTGAGTTGATGAAGGATGCCAAGGACCTGGGTGTAGATATGTTCTTGCTTGATGATGGTTGGTTTGCCAATAAGTATCCTCGTAAGGACGACCATGCAGGTCTCGGCGACTGGGAGGCTACCAAGAGTAAGCTGCCTGATGGCATACCTGGATTGGTAAGAGATGCCAAGAAGGCTGGTGTAAAGTTTGGTATTTGGATTGAGCCTGAGATGGTGAATCCTAAGAGTGAACTCTTTGAGAAGCATCCCGACTGGGTGATTATGCAGCCAAAGCGTGATACCTATTATTACCGCAACCAGCTGGTACTTGATATCAGTAATCCTAAGGTACAGGATTATGTGTTCGGCATCGTGGATCGTATCATGACGGAGAATCCGGATGTGGCTTACTTCAAGTGGGACTGCAACAGTGTGATAACCAATATCTATTCTCCATATCATAAGGAGAATCAGGGTAATTTCTATATCGATCATGTTCGTGGTATCTACAATGTGCTTACCCGTATTCATAAGAAGTATCCTAAGTTGCCGATGATGCTCTGCTCTGGCGGTGGCGGCCGAATGGATTATGAGATGCTTAAGTATTTCACCGAGTTCTGGTGTTCAGACGATACGGATCCATACGAGCGCCTCTACATCCAGTGGAGCCTGTCGAAGTTCTTCCCAGCCAAGACCATGGGTTCGCATGTAACCAACTGGAACAAGAATACCAGTGTGAAGTTCCGCACCGATGTTTGCAGTTCATGTAAGTTGGGCTTTGATATCGACCTCAAGTCACTTTCAGGTGATGACTACAAGTTTGTGCAGAATGCTGTCAAGAACTACGATAGCATGAAGCCTATGATTCTCGAGGGCGACCAGTATCGCCTGGTTTCTCCTTATGAAGGCAACCATTGTGCCATTAACTATGTAAGTAAGGACAAGCAGCGTGCCGTTCTCTTTGCATACGACTTGCATCCACGCTACAAGGAGCCTGTGATGAATGTGAAGATGCAGGGATTGGATGCCGATAAGGTTTATACCGTAAAGGAGACCAATCTGATGCCTGGCAAGGAATCTGATTTGGAGTGCAATGGCAAGCAGTACAGCGGTGACTATCTGATGAAAGTCGGCTTGAATGTATTCAGCCAGACAGATGGAACCAGCCATGTATTGGTATTAGAATAACGTATCAACTATTCATAATAAAAACGAAAAGCAGCAAAGTCTATAAATAGGCTTGCTGCTTTTTTAGGTTTCTGTATTTCTTATCCCTAATGATTTTACTTGTTTAGCGGTCTTGCCACAAACTCAGTATGAAGGGTCTCCATCGGATGCTCTTTGAGGTCGATGAGGATGTTTGGGGTATTACCATTGGCAATGATCACCTTGATGCCGGCATTCGCTACATCCTGGGCGGTCTTCAATTTGGAAATCATGCCGCCTCTGCCGTGGCTGCTCTTCTCATCGCTCACATATTCGCTCACATCTCGGTCGTAATATACCGAAGGGATGATGCGAGAGGTTGGGAGAGATGGGTCGCCATTGTAAATGCCATCCACATTGGAAAGTAAAACTAAGGCATCGGCATTCAGCATCCTGGCTATCAAGCCTGACAATTCGTCATTATCAGTGAACATCAATTCGGTGAGGCACACGGTATCGTTCTCATTCACGATAGGGAGCACGCCGTTCTCCAACATCAGTTCCATACAAGCCTTTTGGTTCTGGTATTGTTCCTTGGCGAGGAAATTTTCCTTCATGGTCAATACTTGTCCCACCTTGATGTTGTATTCTCTGAACAAGTCGTAATACAATCTAATCAGCTTGCCCTGACCTACCGAAGAGAACAACTGTCGCTGTTCTACACTGTCCAGCTGGTGGTCTACCTGAAGCTCGCCTCTTCCTGCCATTACGGCACCAGAAGATACGAGGATCACCTCGTAGTCGTGCCTTCTCAACCAAGCCAGTTGGTCTACCAAAGCCGACATTCTTGTTACGTTCAAATGTCCATCCTCTCGGGTCAGTACGTTGCTGCCCACCTTTACTACTATTCGTCTCATAAATTCTTTTATGTTGACATACTGGGTGAGGGCAGGAAACAAAACCTGCCCTCCCAGCGCATTCTTTTTTATTTTTTATTGTCTTTTTCTCGAATCTCTACTCTTCGAATCTTGCCGGAGATGGTCTTTGGCAGTTCATCTACGAATTCGACGATGCGAGGATATTTATAAGGGGCAGTCTCGTGCTTCACATGATCCTGCAACTTCTTGATGAGGTCTGGACCTGCCATACTCTTGTATTCATCCTTCAGTACGACGGTTGCCTTGACTACCATACCGCGGATTGGGTCTGGCACACCGGTGATGGCGCACTCTACTACGGCAGGGTGAGTCATCAGGGCATTCTCTACCTCGAAAGGACCGATGCGGTAGCCAGAACTCTTGATCACGTCGTCGATTCTGCCCTCAAACCAGAAGTAGCCTTCCTCATCACGCCAGGCCATATCGCCCGTATGATAGTAACCATCATGCCAAACCGATTTGGTCTGCTTTTCATCACGATAGTAATATTTGAAGAGGCCGATAGGCTTGTCGTCGCCGATGCGGATGCAAATCTCGCCCTTTTCACCATCCTCGCATTCCGTCATGTCTGGGCGAAGGATGTGAACATCATATTGTGGGTTAGGCTTGCCCATGCTTCCTGGCTTTGGCTTGATCCAAGGGAAGGTTCCCAATGTCATGGTGGTCTCGGTCTGTCCGAAACCCTCGTAAATCTGAACGCCCGTCAGCTTCTGGAAGGTCTCTGCCACGGATGGGTTCATAGCCTCGCCCGCTGTGGTGCAGTATTCAAGACTGCTGAGGTCATACTTAGAGAAATCTTCCTGAATCATGAAGCGATAGATGGTAGGAGGGGCACAGAAAGAGGTGATGTGATACTTCTCAATCTGGCGCATGATCTTATCCGCCGTAAACTTCTCGTGATCGAAGACGAAGACGGTGGCTCCGGCAAACCATTGTCCGTAGAGTTTGCCCCATACAGCCTTGCCCCAACCGGTATCGGCTACGGTAAGGTGGATGGAGTTCTCGTGGAGATTGTGCCAATATACACCCGTAGTCAGATGACCGAGGGCATAGAGGTGATCGTGTGCCACCATCTTTGGCTCGCCTGTGGTTCCCGATGTGAAGTACATCAGCAGGGTATCCTCATTAGAGTTTACATGTTCTGGGCGAACAAAAGGAGCACATTCGTTCCATTCCTTCATCCAGTCGTGGAAACCTTCAGGGATATCCGGACCGATACTGATCAGGGTCTTGACGGTAGGACTCTCTGGCATTGCCTGATTAACCTGCTCTACCACGTAATCATCGCCGCAGCAGATGATAGCCTTCACGCTTGCTGCATTGTTGCGGTAAACGATGTCGTGCTTGGTAAGCATGTGGGTAGCTGGGATGGCTACGGCGCCCAATTTGTGGAGACCGAGCATGGCAAGCCACCACTGATAGTGACGCTTCAGAATGAGCATCACCTTATCATCGTGACCGATGTCGAGACTCTGGAAGTAAGCGGCAGCCTTGTCGCTCTGCTCCTTCAGGTCCTTGTATGTAAAACGGATTTCTTCGCCACGTTCACTTGCCCAAAGCAGCGCCACGTGGTCTGGTTTGATCTTTGCCCATTCGTCCATCACGTCGTAGGCAAAGTTGAAATCTTCTGGTATGATAAACTCCAGATGCTCCTTGAAGTCTTGCTCTGAAGTAAATTTTGTCTGTTTTAGAAATCTCTCGATCATAGTTACTCTTCTAGATAATTATACAAAGGAACTTGGCTGGCTCATTGTTGAGTGAGCGGAAACAATGCGACTTTCTACTGTCGAAGTAGATGCTGTCGCCCGGATTCAGCACCATCACCTTCTCTTCGATGGTTACTTCGAGCTGTCCCTCTATCACATAATCATATTCCTGTCCGTCGTGTCCGTTCTTGTTTGGCTTCTTGTCGCCTGGCAACGGATCTACCTGTACCATGAACGGATTCACCTTTCTATCCTTGAATCCTACGGCAAGGCTCTGGTATTTATACTGGTTGTTGCGGTCTATCTCCGGTCCCTGTCCCTTGCGGGTAACGTAGTATCCCTTCATGCGAGGTTCCTCTCCGAAGAGCAATACGTCAAGGTCAATGCCGTATCGCTTAGAGATTTTTGACAGGCGATAAACAGAAGGATCCGCCTCACCGGATTCTATCTTGAGGTAATGATCAAGACTGATTTCGCACAGTTCTGCAATTTCCTCGGCAGGAATATTGAGAACCTCGCGGAGACCTTTCAGCCTTTCACCGATTTGTTTGATTGCTTCGTCCATAAAATATTCTTTTTATTGTTTGCTTTGATAATACATCGAACAGTTGCTGATGGGCAATTTCGAAATGTAAGCGCAAAGATACGAAAAATATTTAAAACGGCTCAAAAAACTTACGTTTTTAAAACTCTTTGTGCTTATAAAAACGAAAATGCTGCACAAATAAAGTAATCTGTGCAGCATTCATTGTATCATTTTCTTATTTTTTTCCTGCCAATAAACCATTGATTACTGCGCTGGTAAAGCCGCCTTGTTCCATGGTATTGAGGCCCTTGATGGTGCAGCCGCCAGGAGTTGTTACTTTATCAATGGCAGCCTCTGGGTGTTCGCCAGTTTCCTGAAGCAGCTCTACGGCACCCTTGATGGTCTGCAAGACAATCTTCTGGGCATCCTTTGCCTTGAAGCCCATCTCTACGCCGCCTTCTACATTGGCTCTTACATAGCGCATGGCGTAAGCGATGGCACACGACATAGCGGTAGCTGCTGGGAAGAGACGTTCTTCCATGATGAGGCTTTCGCCCAATTCATCGAAGATTTCTGTAATCTGCTGGATTTCTGTAGCAGATGCATCTACAGGAGTGATGAAGGTCATCGATTGCTTGTAGGCGATGGCGATATTTGGCATCACGAGGAAGAAGGTTGGGGTGATACTATCCTTGTCTAACCACTCCTTGATGTTGGCTGATGGCACACCGGCTGCAACGACCACGAGTTTCTGACTCTTGTAGTCGAGTGCATCCTTTATACCCTTCAATGTCTTCTCTACGCACCAAGGTTTTACTACTACGCAAATAATGTCTGCGCCATGGCAAGCCAACTGGTTGTCGAGGATTACACTGGCTCCTTCGCTTGCGAAGTGATCCAATACTGGTTGGTTATGGTCAGATACCGTAATATCTGATGGAGTGAACTTCTCGCTCTGCAAGAGTCCTTCAGCCATGGCACCGCCCATAGCACCTGCTCCGATAATTGTTATTTTCATTGTCGTCTTATAGTTAAAATGCAATTACGGTGCAAAGATACTACTTTTATCAGAAAAAAGAGCAGTTTGTAGACGATTTTTTAAGATAGTACGCTTGTTTACTGACGATTTTTTAAGAAATTTGCTAGTTTACTCCCATTCTGGAAGTATCCACGTCCTTGGTTCTCTTCTCCTTGTACTTGCCTATCTTATAGATGATGGAGATGGAGGCAGATGCCCAATCTTGCTTGATGTTCATGTGGTAGTCTTGATTGCCTTGTACTGATTTTGTAGAGAATCCCTCGTTGAAGATGTTGCTGCCTTTAACCACAATGCTCCATTTATCATTATCGGAAGCCCATCTCAACATAGCAATCAAGAGAAAGACTGATTTGATGTCATAGAGTCCTTGAATGGCTTTCGACTGATAGAATGGGTTAAGTATGAAATGGATGTGATGGCTTCGGCTAAGCTGGGCGGATAGATTTCCGGCAAGAACGGCAGAGATATGTTTGCGATTGAAGGGCAAGTCAAAGAAATCGTTACTCTTGTCATGTCTGTAGATTCCTGTTGCCGAAACACTTCCGTTCATCCAATTGCCTATACCGAAAGTTGTCGATGCTCTAATGCCTATAGTATGATTATAGTCGAAATTGGTCTCCTTCATAATGACTGCCAGGTGGTCGGTAGTCTGATAAGGCAACTGCACAGAATAGTTGGGTTGGAACTCTGCAAATGCCATCAATGTATGGCGACTTTTGATTGTCCACATCAGGTTGGTCTCGTATGTAGAGTAAGGCTTGAGATGAGGATTTCCCCATATCTCCATATAGGTAGAGGCATAGTAAATGCTGCTCATAGTTGACCAATAGCTAGGAAACTGTGAGCTGGAACTGAAGGATAAGTTGAGTATGTTGCCAAGATTGGCTTTCCACGATGCATTAAGTGTGGGGTAAATATGCCATTTGTTCCATTGTGGAGAATGGTACTGCTCCGCTTCGACAGAGGCTTCCAAGCTGATTCGCTCGTTTATCTGTTTGCTTATGCCGCCATAGAAACTCAAGATTCTTTCTTCGATATTCACCTGGCTGGTTGCATCTGGAATGTCTGCTCCATCCTTGTTGGTCGTGGCTTGATAGCTTCTGTTGTTGCTGTTTTGGAATTTCATACCATACGACAGCTCCCAACCCTTCTTCAATGAGTGGGATTGATCGGCGGTGAAAAGCCATTTGTCTATTACCTGCTTGCTGTTTGTGTATAGAATACGTTCTTCGTCAAGCATCGTTCCTGCTAGATATTGCTGGCTGGGATTTTGGTAGTTGAGATAGGATATGCCTATTTGTAGTCCAAAGGGCAGGTTGTAGCTGGCATCTACATTGTGCAGGTAGGTATGTTCATTGCCCTGTTGCTGGGATGTGCCTGTTCCCATCGTTTCATGATGAGGATGACTACTGTCCCATTTTCCTGTATATGCCAGGGATAGCTGGTGGTTATCAGCAAATATATAACTCAGTCCCAAGCGATAGTTGTGAGTCAATCCAAGGGTTTTCTGTGAGGTCTTGTCATGATACGCTACTCGCTTTCCTTGAAGCGGATGATTGGCATTGGTAGTAGTCTCACCGTATGATGTTCCATCTGTAAATGAATACATGGCATCCAGACCGAATTTTCCTTTTTGGAACAGCAGGTTGGCTTTGCCTTTCCCTTCTCCGTATTTGCTTTGGCTCCAGGTGCTTTGTATTTGTCCTGAAAGTAGGTTCTTTCCTACATAGTCTTTGGTAATCAGGTTGATGACCATTCCACGAACATGTAAGCGTGCTGGCGCTGCCAGCATCACTTCGGCTTTGTCTAATTGTGATGCGGGCATTGCTTTTAATCGCTCTGCCAGTTGTGCGTAATTGAGCATGGTTGGTTTGCCGTTGATGATGAGAGTCAGTTCCTTTCCTGCATAATTGATGTTGCCGTTTAGTTCGTTTACTCCTGGTATTCGGGTAAGGGCATCATAAGCGTTGTCTGCCGGCATTTTCTCTATGAGCAGTGGCATATTGTAAACCAACTGTCCTCTTTCTGCCTTGACGATAGGACGTGTCGCCTTGACGAAAACCTCTGGCAGGTTTTGCATCATCATCTGGGGGGTAAGCGTGTCTTTTGCCTCTTCGTTTTGAGCGCAAAGGGGCTGGCTCAGCAATAATGCTGAACCTAAGATAAAATTTATTTTCATGTGTTTATGTTTGTTTGATGGTTATTGCTTGAGTTGCTCTTTGGCTTTGGATATGAGTTGCGCTGCCTCTTTTTTATCTTCCAGTCTGTTTGCATTTGCTAAGAATAACTGGAGATACAGTTTCGCTTTCAGCTTGTTTTTGGAAGCGATAAACATTTGAGCGGCATTGTAATAGTTGAGCGGGTCTTCTTCATCGTAAAGGATGCTTAACTCAAAGTCACGTGCTGCGTCTGCATATCGGCTGTGTTGAAAATGTAAGTCGGCTAGCCATTTATAGGTTCGCAAAGCTCTGTCTTTTGGCAAGGAAACCTCTAACGACTGGTTGAAATGAGCCATGGACAGTGAATCCATGCAGAAGGATTTCTCTATCAAAGCCAAGTGGAAAAGGCAAGTGGCATTGTCGTTTTTGAACTGAACAGCTTTCTGGTAATGTTTCAGCGCCTTTTCATTGTCCGGCAGGTCCTCATAACAGAGACCAAGGATGAAATTGGATTCGAAATTATCAAATCCTTGCGCTATCAGTTTCTCATACAAGGGTATAGCCTCATCGTATTTGAATTGCATGAATAGGGAATAGGCATATTCCTTGTTGACATATAAGTTAGTGGAATCACATTGAGAAATGTAATTCTTCGCCACTTTTTCTGCTCTGTCTGGTTTGTTCACCCCATTGTAAAGTACGGCAAGCGAAGCGATAATTTCACTGTCGTATGGGAATAAGAATGCGATGCGCTCGCCCCAAAGAGAAACCTTGTCATTGTTGTTCTGATTGAGATACGCATAATAGTACATTCGCATGTCTTCGTGGTTGATGCTATCTGATGGAATCTTGTCTAGGCAAGAAATGCAGGCGGTGTAGTTGCCTACTTTCCGATAGCAGGAAGCCAGTTTCCTGCGTGCTCCCAGGTGAGATGGATTTGCTTCCAAATAGTTTTGGTAGTATTGGGTTGCATGAAACACATCATATCTACTCAAACAGCTATCTCCTTGTTGGAGTAGATTAGCTGTGGTCTCGTTGGCCTTGGCATTCATTGCCATACATAGCCATAATATAAGGATCAATCTAAACTGTTTCATCGTTTTTGCTGATTATTTCTTTCTTACTTCGGGAGTGAAAACGACAGGCAAGGTAAACTCCATGTTGACTTCCTCGCCATCGGAGAGTCGGGCAGGCTTCCAATGAGGGCTTCTCTTGAGAAGTTCAATCACAGTCTGCTCATAGGCTTTTGCTTTGGGAGCTTCGAGAACTTTAAATAATCCCAATGTTCCATCCTTTTGAACGGTGAAGTTGATGACGACTCGCGCAGGCTTGTCTTCCAATCCATTAGGATATTGGATGTTTGTCATCACCCATCTTAGGAAATCGTTGATGTCGCCATTGCCGTTGAAAATTGGCATCTGACCACCTTCCGGTAAAACAGCTATCGTCTTTAACACATGAGGTTGTGATACGCTTTGCGGTTTGAACATAAGGACGAGGGTTATACCTATTATTGCTATCACGCAAGCGGCTATCCCAAATACCTTTTTATATATATGAGATTTTGTGTATCTTGTTTCCTGTGCTTTGCCCAAGAAATAAGTTTCTTCCTGATAGTTTTTTTCTTTCATACCTTTTACGATTTTATGGAATTGTCTAAAAGTGCTTTTAATTGTTTGAGTGGTTCCTTGCTGACGTGCAGAGTGAATTTCTCGCAAAACCGTTCGTTGTACAAAACTAGTTCTGAAGTGTTGAGGTTGATACTGAAAATGTGCTGACTATTAATAATGTAGTTTCTGCCAACACGAGCGAAGAAGTGTGCCGTTTGCGCAAGTTGCTCTACTATTTTCTTCTCAAAGACCACAAGGTTGAACGAGAAGGTGTATTCATCGCCGTTGGTGAGTCGGAGATTGCAATAGCTTCCTTCCGAACAGACGTATGCTATCTGTTCGGAAGCCACTCTGAGCAAGAAGTTGGCATTTGATATGATGAGATATTCTTCCATACTGATAAGTTTGGTGCAAAGATAAGCATAATATTTCAAAAGTATGGCTGGAGGTATCGTGTTTTTTGTGAACCAGTGGACTTGTTTTGTGGAGAATATGAAGTCAAACTCCAGATATGACTATCTGTTTAAGGTGGTCAACTAAAATCGTTAAACCACAGTTAGTAATCTAGCAAGGAAAAAACAAAAAAGCAGCAAACCGCAAAGGGCTTGCTGCTCAAGATAGGAGTGTTTCCTATTTCTTTTATGGGTTGTATATATATTGCTGAAGAGCTATTGAATTCTTCACTCTTCGTTCTTCACTTTCTATACTTCCTTCAATACGGTTTCCAATCTTCCGATGAAGTCATCTACATTTTCCTTGGTCAATACCAATGGAGGGAGGATACGGAGGATGTTGGTGCCGGCGCAACCGGTGAAGCAATGCTGCTCGTGGATGAGCTTGCTGCGAACTTCCTTGTGAGGAATATCGAGTACGGCTCCTACCATTAAACCACGGCCACGAACTTCTGTGATGTGACTGTTGCGCTTCTGCAACTCCTTCAGCTGGGCAATGAGATATTCACCAACCTCATGCGCATTCTCTACCAGATTCTCTTTTTCGAAAACATCGAGAACGGCGAGAGCGGCAGTACATGCCAGGTGGTTGCCACCAAAGGTTGTACCCAACTGACCATATACAGGAGTAAACTCTGGAGAAATCAATACGCCACCCATAGGGAAACCATTACCGATACCCTTGGCTACGGTGATGAGATCTGGCTTGATGCCCAACCACTGGTGAGCGAAGAACTTACCGCTTCTGCCATAACCGCACTGGATTTCATCGTAAATCAGGAAGGTGCCGTATTTCTTGCAGGCTGCCTGTAATCCCTGAGCAAACTCAGGAGTAACCATGTTGCAGCCACCTACGCCCTGAATCGCCTCGATGATACAAGCGCAGACATCGCCCTTGGCAAGTTCCTTCTCCCAAGCCTCCAAATCATTGATAGGAAGATAGGTTACGTGACCATTGTCATTGATAGGAGCGATGATCTTAGGATTATTTGTTACCTCTACGGCAAGGGATGTTCTGCCGTGGAAAGCCTTCTCTATAGAAAGCACGCGGGTTCTTCCGTTGGTGAAAGAGGCCAGCTTCAAGGCATTCTCATTTGCCTCGGCACCTGAGTTGATGAGGAAGAACTGATAATCTTCATAACCGCTTATCTTGCCCAGACGCTCTGCGAGTTTCACCTGCAACTTGTTGATGACAGAGTTGGAATAGAAACCCAGATTGTTCAACTGGTTGGTGAGCATCTCCACATAGTGAGGATGGCAATGACCGATGCTGATAACGGCATGACCACCATAGAGGTCGAGGTATTCCTGCCCCTTGTCGTCCCACACCTTGCAGCCCTGTCCTTTTACAATATTAATATCGAAAAGAGGATATACGTCGTAAAGTTTCATGTTAAATCTATGTTTTAAGAAAGACAACTCATAGAGTTATCTTATTACAAACTATTTTTTATGATAGAAGAACGAATGATTTTTCATCCGTTCTTCCGAATTCTTTTATCTAAAATGCTGATGGCTTGAGTTTCAAACCTGCTGTCTGGTCGAGACCAAACATGATGTTCATGTTCTGAACAGCCTGACCTACGGCACCCTTCAGAAGATTGTCGATGCAGGAACTAATCAGGAGCTTATCGCCATACTTATCCACATGAACCAGGCACTTGTTGGTATTCACCACCTGCTTCAGGTCGATTGCCTTATCCACATAGTGGGTAAACTTGGCATCCTTGTAGAACTCCTTGTAACCTGCTACGATTTCCTCGATAGGCTTATCAGTCTTCACTACTTCTGTAGCGAAGATGCCGCGGGCGAAGTCGCCACGGTAAGGGATGAAGTCGATGGCTGCATCGAGATAACCCTGTGTCTGCTTCAGACTCTCACGAATCTCTGGCACGTGCTGATGGTTGAATGCCTTGTAGATGCTCATGTTGTTGTTGCGCCATGAGAAATGGGTAGTGGCTCCTGGCTTCTGACCTGCGCCGGTGCTACCGGTAATGGCATTGACAGATACATCGCTGTTGATGAGGCCCATCTTAGCAGCAGGCAACAAACCAAGTTGAATGCAGGTTGCAAAACAACCTGGGTTTGCCACGTGCTGAGCTACGGCTATTTTTGATTCATTTATTTCTGGAAGACCATATACAAAATCGTGAGCGGCTGGGGTTGGCTGCTGGGTAGCAACCACAGTCTCTGGGGCAAGACGGAAGTCCTGTGCCAGGTCGATAATCTTCACGTTCTCCGGAACATTGTGCTCCTTCAGGAACGCCTCGCTCTTGCCATGACCGAAGCAGAAGAAGATAACATCTACCTGGTCGAAAGGCATCTCGGCGGTAAACTTCAAGTCGGTCTCGCCATACAATCCCTCGTGAACCTCAGCCACCAGGTTGCCGGCGTTACTCTCGCTGTTGGCGAATACAATCTCTGCCTCTGGATGGTTGATAAGGAGGCGAATCAACTCACCTCCTGTATAACCAGCTGCTCCTAAAATACCTACTTTTACCATATTATCTTTCCTCGTTAGGGTGCATACCATAATAAACACGGAGTGGGGTAGAGCTTACCTTGATGAAGCCCTTTGCATCCTCGGCTGTCCAACCGTGCTGCATCTCACCATACTCACCGAGCTTAGACTTGGTCAAATCGTCTGGTGAATCGACACCAACAGTCTGGAAACTGTATGGACGGAGTTTCAGGATAGCTGTACCGTTTACGTTGCGCTGAGAAGAAGTCAGCATAGCCTCGATATCTGGCATCACTGGCTCCAGGTACTGGCTCTCGTGGAGGAACATTCCGTACCAGTTGCCTACCTGATCCTTCCAATACTGCTGCCACTTGCTCAATGTGCTCTTCTCCAACAGGCGGTGAGCCTCGATGATGAGCTTAGGAGCCGCAGCCTCGAAAGCTACACGACCCTTGATACCGATGATGGTGTCACCCACGTTGCAGTCGCGACCGATGGCGTAAGAAGCACCAATCTCCTCAATCTTCTGGATGGCAGCAATCTTATCATCAAACTTCTCGCCGTTGACAGCCACAATCTCACCCTTCTCGAAGGTAATCTTCAGTTCTGCCTCTTCTTCCTTGGCAGTAACGTGCTTCAGGTAAGCCTCCTCAGGAAGACCCTGGGTTGGGTCGAGAATCTCACCGCCGCAGATACTGGTTCCCCAGATACCTACGTTATAAGAATACTTCAACTTGGTGAAGTCTGCAAAGAAGCCGTGCTCGTTCAGATAATCAACCTCCTCCTTACGAGAAAGCGCCTTGTCACGAGTCAATGTGATGATCTCTACACCAGGAGCCATTACCAGGAAGGTCATGTCGAAACGAATCTGGTCGTTGCCGGCACCTGTACTTCCGTGAGCGATAGCATCTGCACCAATCTCCTTGGCGTAACGAGCGATGGCGATAGCCTGGAAGATACGCTCAGAAGATACTGAAATAGGGTAGCAGTTGTTGCGGAGCACATTACCGAAAATCATGTATTTCAATGATTTCTCGTAATATTCGTGGGTAACATCGAGAGTGACGTATGCCTTGGCGCCCAACTTATATGCGTTCTCCTCGTTGGTCTTCAACTGCTCGGCAGAGAAACCACCTGTGTTAGCGCATGCTGCATAAACATCCCAGCCATCCTGGGTCAACTTCATTACTGTGTATGATGTATCGAGACCGCCGCTAAAAGCGACTACAACTTTTTTATTTGCCATTTTATTTTATGTTTAATATGGATGAATAATATTTAGATGGCATTCTTGCCAACACCTTATTATATATAAGGATTTAGATTTCTGAAGAAGGACCGTCAATCTTGCGGATTCTCTCAATCACTTCCTGAGGAAGCTTGATAGGCAGATGCTCCTCTGGGTCGAAGAGCATGGCGGTGCAGATGCAGTATTTGCGGTTGGTGCGATGGAGCACATCTACGTTGATGCAACCCTCGCAACCACGCCAGAAAGACTCGTCATCGGTCAGGTCGGCGAAAGTAACTGGAAGATAACCCAGCTGGGTGTTCATCTTCATGACAGCCGAACCGGATGTCAAAGAGAAAATCTTGGCATGAGGCCATCGCTGTCGGGCGAGCGTAAAGGTCAGGTTCTTGATGCGCTTTGCCAATCCCAAACCACGGAAGTCTGGGTGAACGATCAAACCTGATGTGGTAACATAGTGCTTGTTGCCCCATGTTTCGATGTAGCTGAAACCTGCGAACTTTTCGCCCTGGAGTGCGATGACCGCCTTGGCTTCGCGCATCTTGGTGGCAACATACTCTGGTGAACGCTTGGCGATACCAGAACCACGCTTCTTTGCAGCTTCTGCAATTGTAGTCAGAATGGTGTCGATGTACTTGATGTGACTTTCGTCAGCCACCATTACTTTAACTTCTGCTTCTTCCATTTTTTCTCTTCTATCTTAAAATGTTTTTGTTTTAATATTCTTTCTTTATATATAATAAGGTGTATGTTTTGCATAAAAATTCAACCACCTTATACATATTTATGGTGAACGTCTGGAATTACCTCTGCTAGTGCATTGATGATTTCCTCTTCTGTGGTACCTTTCTTTTTAACCAGGAAGATAGTGTCGTCACCGGCGATGGTTCCAAGAATTTGAGAAATATCACTATTGTCTATGTTATAGGCAATGCTGCTTGCATATCCCGGACGTGTTTTGATCACGACCATGTTCCCGGAGAAGTTGATAGACTGGAATCCGGTATTCACCATCATCTTGCTCACTGGAATATGGTTTGATACTCTCTTATATAATGTATCATTGGGCAGGACATACGCATATTTTCCACTCGAAGATGCTGCCTTTGCTACCTTGAGCAGTTTTAAGTCACGGCTCAATGTAGCTTGCGTAATCTTAAAGCCTTCTTTGTGAAGAGCCTCCAAAAGTTGGTCTTGCGAACTCAACTCCTGACTTGATATAAGCATCTTCAAAGTTTCCAATCTGCTATTCTTTGCCTTCATATGCTGTATTTTTATTCGTTTAACGGCTGCAAAATTACAATATATTTTGTAAATAACCAAATAAAATGAAAGGAAAATGCATAAAATAACATTATTTTGTCTTTTGTTATGCATAAACATAGAATAAATATGCATGTATTACCTTCTTTCATACAAATATTTTACACTTGGCTTTTGATGCAGAATAGCCTTTTTATCCATTTTAAGCTAATTATTGTAAATTATTGAAAAAAAGTCTACGAAAACCACATCGGTTCAATTAGTTTTTGTTATCTTTGCAGACACAATTCTTAGATTATAACAATAGTTCGTTAATAATTCAATAATGTGCTAAGCAGCTATACGCTGTAAGCACG
>ONZV01000036.1_pt1 | contig 135478 bp, 129 predicted proteins | sample 1671561 | NCBI WGS metagenome assembly ONZV01 (sample SAMN06348169, study PRJEB24527) | human gut metagenome | reverse complement strand
CGCTTCATTATCTAATCTCCCAGCGTGGTTTAATCAGACGATCAAAAATCTCATTACAAACAGGTTCCCAGATTGAAAGTGCGTTTCGCCATGCGCCGGTCGAAGAACGTTGATCAATCGCCTGTTCGAAAACGGTTCTCATGCGGATCTGGCCTTTACCAACTTCATCGGTTTCACGTACCACATTTTTAAGAACCATGCTTCCCCATGCATCGCGAATTTGTTCTTCCATCCACGGTGACTGCGAACCATTGTTATTACTGTATTTGGTAAGCAGAATACGGACATCCGGCTCAAAGCCTTTAAGATCCACATTCCTGAGCAGATCACGAAGCATATCGAAAAACTGCAGTGCAGAAGTGTAATCGAACAGCTCTGCCGGGGTGGGAACAATCAGCACATCAGCAGCGCATACGACATTGATCGTGCCAATACCGAGGTTCGGTGCGCTGTCGATAACAATCACATCATAGTCATGAGCGACCGTTTCAATAGCAAGGCGGAGCATCAGATGCGGGTCGGTGGGCAGTTTTCCTTCATCAAATTTGCCCATCAGTTCAGTTTCAATGCGATGCAGTGCCAGGCAGGACGGAATGATATCAAGGCCAGGCCAGCAGGTTGGTTTTATCGCATAACTGGCATCATCCTTTTCACCAAGATAAAAGGGCAGGAGAGTATCTTCCGCGTGTATATGAAGATCGGGCACCCATCCGTGATACATCGAGGCTGTGCCCTGAGGATCATTACCCTCGACAAGCAGAACGCGTAATCCTTTCAGGGCCAGGTCCTGAGCCAGGTGAACAGAAACGGAGGTTTTGTAAACACCACCTTTGTGAGCAGCAACACCAATCACCGGCGGAAACGCATCTTCAGCACGGCGCAGTCGTGTACCAAATACATCCCGCATGTGATTGATTTGCTCGATGGTATAACCAACGCGTTGCTCAACTCTTCCACGGGTTTCCATATCAGGGTGAGGCAGCCGGCCAGCTTTCTCGGCATCCCTGATAGCCTGAGATGACACGCCAACTAAATCAGCTGCTTCACCAATCCTCCAGCGCCGGGTTATTTTCCGGGCTTCCGGACTGTCATCATTAAACTGCGCAATGGCGATTGCTTTCGTCATTTCATGACCAGCACTTATGCACTGGTTGAGTGTATCCATGAGTCCCATACTGAACATCCTTTAATCATCACTTTGCATTATTTTATTAAATCTTGGAATTTATTGCAAAGCAACAATAAAAACGCAAAGTGCACGAAAAAGTGCAAAGTGAACCGCATTGGGTGATGCAAAGACCGCAGGGGAGTACAAAAGAGTACATACCGCAGCCAATATTAATCACTGCCGCTCGCCGCAGTAAGCGATCTCACGGAGTGAGAAAGCGGCGAGGAAGCGGAAAATCACAGAATTCACAGATTGCACGTACGTCGGGTTGCTAAAGATGGCTCGGGATCAGCCAGTTATAATGAAATTGACTGCGGTATGTAATATATTGACTATGGTATGATGCTTACCGCATCTGTGTCGAGGAAGAGGAAAGACGACTCAGCATACCGCAGTCAATGTTTCATTGTTGTACCTGTAGATCTCAATCTTCCAGAGCGTATTCAGGAAAATAAGGCCAGGGTTCTGGATATCTAGTGTGGCGCTTCCGGGCTTGTATATGGGTTATTCATGGTCTCGATCCAATAATTGATCCCAAGGAGATCATAATGAGATCCAAAAGAGATCCCCGGATCGCTCCAGCATGCGCTGTAACTGGCTTTAACGTCTGTCTGGATCGACTGTGGAATGTAAAATGTTGACTGTTATATGCATAATCTAATACTGTGATATGCAACGGTATTTACTGAGGTATGTATATCCGTTGACTGCGATACGTATTACTACATCCTTTTGTGGATAACCGTTGAGGATCAAGATGACGAGCGAAAATAACAGCTTACTTCTGAACCTTCAGGAGGTTGATAAGACAACCGGTGAAGTTGTTAAGCTGGATGTCAACAGCACCAGTACCGTGCAGCCAGTAGCGCTCATGAGACTCGGTCTCTTCGTCCCAACTCTGAAATCAACAGGGAAGAGCAAGGCGAACCGGAAAAACGTTACAGACGCGACTGAGGAGCTTGTACAGCTGTCCATTGCCAAAAGCGAAGGATACACTGACGTTAAGATCACCGGTTCGCGTCTTGATATGGACACGGATTTTAAAGTCTGGCTGGGGATAATTCGCTCCATGTCGGAGTATGGGGTAAAAAGTGACACCCTGGAACTGTCGTTCGTCGAATTCGTTAAGATGTGCGGATTTGACTCCCGTCGTTCAAACAAAAAAATGCGCGATCGCATCAGTAATTCCCTGTTTAAACTCGCCTCGGTTACGCTGAAGTTCCAGAGCGAGACCAAAGGATGGACCACCCATCTTGTGCAGTCAGCCTATTATGACATCAACGAGGATATCGTTGAGATCAAGGCTGAACCTAAGCTGTTTGAGCTTTACCACATGGACAGAAGGGTACTGCTGCGGCTGAAAGCCATTGACGCCCTGCAGCGCAAGGAATCAGCCCAGGCGCTTTATACCTACATCGAAAGTCTTCCCCAGAATCCTGCACCTATTTCCATGAAACGGATGCGTGACCGGCTGAATCTCACCTCAAATGTCTATACGCAGAACCACACGGTGCGTAAGGCGATGGAGCAGCTGCGGGATATTGGTTATCTGGATTACACTGAGTTTAAACGAGGCCGAGCCACCTATTTCAGCGTGCATTATCGCAACCCCAAACTCATCAGTGGTCCTGTGAAGGTTCCGCGCAAAGAGGAAGAAGAGAAGGCGCCAGAGCAAAATTATGACGAAGTCATTAAGGCGCTGAAGGCTGCTGGCATCGATCCCCTTAAACTGGCCGAAGCTCTCTCAGCGATGAAGCCAGAAAATTGACTGCGATATGCATAACATGACTGCCGGATGCCGCTAAGGACATTCCATTGACTGTGATATGCATCACGCATACCGCAGTCAATATGTGTTCTCCATCATGTCTGCCATGATCGAACAATATTGACTGTCATATGTGATTTCAGGCCGTGATACGCAGATATTGACTACGGTATGCGGGTTTAACGGCGATATTCCCAGGTCTGTGCACTGCTCCACACGTGTTAACATGCCACAGTCAATTTTTCAGTAAAGCTCTATACCCCTTACGAAAATCTCAATCGGGTGCTGAGACGGTCATGTTACCTGACGGTATCCGTTCCCCTGTGTACTGCAGGTTTAGCCCGGCAGGATGAGACTGCAGCTGTCTGTATAACCCGGCGCCAGCTTCACACTGCTAAATGCGATTAGGAAACGGGAGCCGGATGGCAGAAAGGTGTTGGCCACAGATGGTGAATGACTTTCGCGGTTAACGGGATGATTTGCTGAGCTTCCAGGAAAAACGCACAGTGGGATGCACGGCCAGTATGCCTGCATTGTGCCCTGTCTTGACTGCGGTATGTTGATGCCTGCAGGATTGCAGGTCACCGGGTAAGACTATGGCGGTTCAGTCATCAGCATGATGGCCTGGTGTGCTGGAGCAGGGAGGGGGCTGAATGCTCTCTGCTCCTGTATTCCGTATTAGCGGAATACAGGACGTCATGCCAGGGCCGTCAATCTCAGCCGGCCGGGGGCAGGGAGCGAAGGATCTCCGCGGCATCTCGACCATCACCGGTAAAGGGAACGGCCAGGGTGGCAGCCATGTCCAGCGCAAATACCCGGGTATAGACTTCCATCGAGCGCGGATCCTTATGCCCGGCCAGTGCCTGGATGACCTTCCTGGGCTGCCGGTGATAAAGCATGTGCATAATATAGCTGTGACGGAAAGTATGCGGCGTCACGGGGATCGAAAAATGCACGCCGTCAGCTTCAGCCCGCTTCACCGCCTGTTTCAGCCAGTTGCGCATTGTCTCATCCGTGACCGGCCATAACGGCTCACGCCGGCGGGGGCGGGTGGTGACCATCCAGCTTTCCATCTGACGCACAAAACTGGCATCCGTCAGTGGTACCAGACGCACTTCATCTTTTGGCGGCCGGCCACGACGTGCCCGCACTTTTTCCGACAGCACCCGAACAAAAGGGCGCAGACCATCCAGGTCGAACGATTCCGGGGTGAGCGTCCGGGCTTCACCGATACGGATCCCGGTATTCCACATGGTGGCGAACAACATGTGGTGACGCTGGTCAGGCATATACCAGAGGAGGGCGCTCACTTCCGGCGCCAGGAGGTAAGCCGGCGTGGCACCTGTTGAGGTGGCCATCCGCCGGAGTGCCACCGCGGTCGCAAAATCAACGCCCGGGGCGATCGGCAGCAGGGAGACGCGTTCTGGTGAATTCTGCAAGGGAATGATGCTGTTCATGAGTTATTTTTCACGTAGCGCACGCACTGTTTATGGATACAGGTATTTTGCACCTGACGGGCCGATCCTGCCATGACAATAAATCGCAGCGCGCGGATCCTTTTGTTGTCTTATCCCGCATTATTGCGGGTAAAACCAAATGCGTAAAGGATCGTTTTTCTGCTCAGATCCTCCATGAAGCCAGTAATGACGCGGGTTGATGGCTGTTTTACGGTTTTTGGGAGAATTGGGGTAATGCCAGGACAAACAGGATCGAACAAAAAAAGGAAGGGAGCAGGGAAGGGGAGGATGCGCTACGTGAATTCTGACCTGGTACACCCCTGTAACCCTGTCAGTTTTCACGCAGCGCAATGTGGTTGCCGACTACTGCCCAGTTGAGATGACGGCCGGCATCCTGATGCTGACTTAATATACGGATAATAATACTTTCAGTATCAGTCTGCAGAAATAAAGCATATGTCATTCAACGGGTAGTGCCAATATGTATTCCCCCAGTTCAGGACGGGGAGTACCGATATTATGAGCACTCCAAAACAAAAAAAAAGCGGAGAGCTGATTAATATATCTGTCGGCCCTCTCCTCACCGAAAATGGTGGTAGCCGTAATACCAGATATCCTCAAGATCCTGACTGGCTTTAGGTGTGAGTTTAACGTTTTTCACCGGCAGGCTTTGTGCCTGCTTTAACTTTTTTCAGGAACGCGTCCTTTTCCCACACCACAGGCTCGCCGCTGCTCAGGCCTTCTGCCAGTAAATTCCGCAGGGTCTGGAGACGTGACTCTGCTTGTTTCTCACGCAGAAGACGGAGTGACTCGCGTATTACTTCGCTTTGGGTACGGTAATCCCCTGATTCTATGAGCGATTCTATAAATTCCCGGAGTTCATCCCCGAGATCAACAGTCATCGTTCTGGCCATATTCAAGTCCCGTATTTGTAAGTTTAAATCTTACAGTCAGTGTATTAGATACTCTATGACACGTCCAGTACTGAATATTTGGGGTAAATGGGGTAATACTAAAACTGGATTTGCCCCTATATATCCAGTCGCCTTTTCTCTCTTACGGTTGCGATAACTTCCTGCGTATATATTCCCGTGGCGAGAGATATCCCAGCGCGCTGTGCGGATGATGTTCGTTGTAATGACTGAACGCCACCGCCAGATTTATCACCGCCGTCCGGCTGTCCGGTTTCGGCATGATACTGATGTAGTCCCGTTTTATCGTCTTCACGAAGCTTTCTGCTTTCCGGGCTTCTCACCGCTGTCGTGCATGGCTCAAGCCCTAACATCCGGGCGAACGCCCGTGTTTCATGAGCCCTGTAGGCTGAACCGTTATCCGTCTGCCACTTCAGCGACTCTGCTGGCAACTGCCTTCCGAAGCGTTTTTCTACCGCACCCAGCATGACATCCTGCACCGTTTCTTTGTCATAGCCTTCGGTACTCGCTGCCTAGTCAATGATCTCCCTGTCGCAGCAGTCCTGTGCGAAGGTCACCCGCAGCTTTTCGCCATTATCACAGCGGAACTCAAAGCCATCTGAACACCAGCGCCGGTTACTTTCAGCTACTGCTAGGCGCCCCTTGTGGGCGCGCTTATGGTGAGCGGGAGGTCACGGGGTAAGGAAAGGACACAGCATATAGCGTCATTATCTTCTGATAACACCGCTACATCTTGTGTTGCCAGGCCGCTGCGCGCCGGAGCGGTTCCGGCAGATCCGGGACTGCTTAGCCAGAGAAATAACTGCCTGGCCGCTACACTATGATGCCGGGTAACGAGCGAGACAGTCATTCCCGGTTCAAATATCTGCTGAACGATAGCGATCTTTTCCTGTGTAGTACGCCGTCTGCGTTTCTCCGGCCCTAAGACATCAATCATCTGTTCTCCAATGACCAGTCTAAAAACTAGTATTAAGACTATCACTTATTTAAGTGATATTGGTTGTCTGGAGATTCAGAGGGCCAGTCTAGGGACAGTCATATATTTTATTGCTGCTAGATATCTGATCTTATATGCTCTACAAATAAAAATTACTGATTATTGTAATTTTATTTTCCTCTGTGCTCCCGATTTTACTAGCTACAGATACAATATATACCAATATAATTGGTATATTTATATAGTACGATAGATGAAAGTGTAAACAATCCATAACTACCAATGAGGGATGCGGTGGAGATACAGTTGTTATCTGTTGTTTGAGTTGGGTCACAAAATTTGTAACTGCAGCTTGTTAAATGTTTTGTTTTTAGACAAAGGTACTACATATACTATATGTGGATTTAGTTGTTGTATCGTTATGTCGGGAATCATAGAAAAAATCAGAATGGGTGAAGACGTGTTGTCTGCCTCTATGCACCGGATCGAGTGGGTGTTCGATACATTTTCTTCCGTTTGTCTGTCTTTCTCTGGAGGTAAGGATTCCACTGTGCTTTTCCACCTTGTTGCAGAGGTTGCCCGTAAGAAAAAACGTTATTTTTCTGTATTGTTCATTGATTGGGAAGCGCAGTATCAGCGCACTATCCAGCATATTCAGGCTATGCGGGTAATGTACCGGGATGTTACAGATCACTTTTACTGGGTGGCTCTTCCCTTGACCACAGTCAACGGTGTCTCTCAGTTTCAGCCGGAGTGGGTATGCTGGGAACCTGATGTGGAATGGGTTCGCCAGCCACCAGATGAGGCTATTACAGATATGGCGTATTTTCCCTTTTACCGGTATGCCATGACCTTTGAAGAATTTGTCCCAGCTTTTTCTTCTTGGTTTGCTGGTAACAAATGTGGTGTAGCCATACTGACTGGAGTTCGTGCAGATGAGTCTCTGAACCGTTTTATGGGACTTGCATCCCAACGCAAACTACGATACGCCGCAGATAAACCTTGGACTACGGCATCTCCTGACGGTTTTTACTATACCATGTATCCACTATATGACTGGAAAGCACGCGACATTTGGATATATAATGCCAAAACCCATGCCATCTATAACCCACTGTATGATCTGATGTACCGCGCTGGCGTACCATTACGCAACATGCGCGTCTGTGAGCCTTTTGGGCCTGAGCAGCGTAGGGGCCTTTGGCTTTACCATGTTCTTGAACCTGAAACTTGGGGACGAATGTGTGAACGGGTATCCGGGGCTGCTAGTGGTGCCATTTATGCCAATGAAAGCGGTGCCTATTTTGCCCTGCGCAAGCGTATCACGAAACCTGCACATCATACTTGGCGTAGTTATGCAATGTTTCTGCTGGATGTTATGCCGGAAAAAACGGCGGAACATTACAGGAACAAAATAGCTGTTTACCTGCGCTGGTATCAGACTCGGGAATTCCCGAATGATATTCCTGATGAGCAGGATAATGACTTGGGCGGCCGGGATATTCCGTCTTGGCGACGCATCTGTAAGACGCTCATAAAGAATGATTTTTGGTGTCGGACTTTATCCTTCAGCCCAAATAAACCCCGGTACTATGAACGTTACTTGCAGCGTATGAAGGAAAGGAGGAAGGAATGGAAAATTCTATAACACCAGAAGAATTGGGTGATATGATTCGTCGGTATTTCAGTCAGGATTTCTCTATGGAAGAATGTATCCGGGCGCTGAATTATTTGCGCAGGGTACTTCATGAGGTTAGCCCTTTTGAGCAAGAACCAGTAGACTGTGTTCTGTGGGTAAAATCGGATGAGGTGGTGGCTAACGATTACAATCCCAATGTCATGGCTTCGGGTGAGAAGAAATTGCTGACGCGGTCACTGGAGAGAGATGGTTTTACTCAGCCAGTAGTAGTGTCGGAGGAGAGGGATCATTACTTGGTTGTGGATGGTTTTCACCGTCAGTTACTGGGTAGGGAGGCGAAAATAGGAAAACGGCTGAAGGGGTGGCTACCTGTGTCCTGCATTAATCCTGAGCGAAAGGGAGAGGCTGCTCGCATTGCCGCCACCATACGACATAATCGCGCCAGAGGGAAACATCAGATAACCTCAATGTCTGATATTGTCAGGGATCTTTCGCGATTGGGTTGGACTGATGAACGCATTAGTGCTGAATTAGGTATGGATATGGATGAAGTCCTGAGGCTAAAACAGATTAGTGGGCTGGCAGAGTTATTTCAGGAAGAGGACTTCAGTCAAGCATGGACGGTTCGTTAATATAGTTAAATGCACAATTATTATTTTATATTTTCACAATGGGCACGGGAGGGAGGCAATGGTGGCTGGGTTTGGTGGATCTATAGCATCTATGATGCCTAGAGAAAAATCCACGATGTATACATCAGCAGCAAAAGTGCGACGGCAGAAGAAGCCCTGAAGCGAATCAGTGAACTGTACGCCATCGAGGATGAAATACGGGGATTACCAGAGTCAGAGCGTCTTGCAGTCAGGCAGCAGCGAGGCAAAGCGTTACTGACGTCACTGCATGAATGGATGGTGGAGAAGAACAGCACGCTGTCGAAAAAATCCAGACTGGGCGAAGCGTTCAGCTATGTACTGAATCAGTGGGACGCCCTCTGTTATTACAGTGATGACGGTCTGGCGGAGGCGGACAATCACACAGCGGAAAGAGCGCTTCGTGCAGTCTGTCTCGGAAAGAAAAATCTTATGACCTTTGTCAAATATTAAGCCCAAAAAGACCTTACGCAGCTCCGGGAGCTTCGTTATATCGCGGATTAAAGAACCTGAAACAGTCAGACTGTATCTTGGATTTTACAAACTCTTATTCGGGGATTTTAGCCCCATGACGATTTACGCAGTGAGCTGGCCTCTTTCTACGTGCAGGTATTAGCGCATTCTGGCTTCCCTGAATTCTTTTACGAGGATCACTCATTCCGTGTCTGACTGCTTCAGGGTTTAATTTTGCTTCTGCTGACTGACTGAATGATGATTGGGCAGCAAGTGCAATATCCCACATAAATCCAGTCAACTCACGAGCCACCGCCGTAATGGCTACTTGTGATTTTTTCCCTTTTGCTGTCAGACGTTCGGTAACGAGAACACAATCGTTGTTGAGCTTTCCATGCAATATCTTTGGAATATTGTGTTACAGAATCCGGTCGGTAATATATAAGCCATGCCCCAACTTTTGCAGGTGTACGATAAGACCAGGCGGCTTCGTAAAGCAGACGTCTCAGTTCGCTGTTTCCAACTTTTGTTATTCCTCTGGGACGAATACTGTTTCCACTGGAATATTCACCTGGCACCAGTCCCAGAAAAGCCATGAGCTGTTTGGGATTGGAAAATCGCGAAAAATCACCCAGTTCAGCAACCAGAGTTATTGCAATTAGCTGACCAACACCTTTAAGAGCCTGCAACTGGCAGACCAGATTGCACAGAGACCACTCAGGTAACAGGCGAGATATTTCCTGGTCGAGTTGAAGTATGCGATCTTCAATCTGCTCAAGACTTTGACAATAGTGTTGAAAAGCAATCTGTTGAGATGGCTGACTAAATGATTGATTAGCTAACCAGGTTCGGTGTTTTCCTGTCCAGTGCTTTCCTGCATAATGTTTGTCTGTTCGCAATAGCATGCTCAGAATTCGCTGTCGGGCAACTCTGCTGTCTCGTTTAGCTGCTGCACGGGCTCTGATTAGATCCCGCATAGCTTCATGAGTCAGGTCAGGGATCCAGACAGGGGTAAGTTCTCCAGCCCGCAGAAACCTGGCGAGAGAAATTGCGTCCCGATGATCATTTTTGATTCTGTCTGTCGGTGATTTTGGTATCCGGGCAGGGGCAATAACCTGGCATTTTATATTCATCGCTGTGAGTTGATGATATAGCCCAAAACCACAGGGGCCAGCCTCATAGCAGGAAAGAATGTTTCCGTAAAGTCCCTGCAATTTCTGAAATAATCGACGTACAGCCTAGGCTTCGTTGTTAATCGTACCATAATAACGAACTTCGCCAAGCCGTTCAGGTGCAGCAATAGCAACCGCCAACGTTTCTTTATGCACATCCAGCCCGACGTAAACCGCAATATTTTCCGAATGCATGATGACCTCCTCTGGAATATCCCACCAATGCTATAGTGAGTATATAAAGGTCATATCATCTACGTGTTCTTCGGTAGCGATCACGGCGGCGAGCGTGGTGCACTGCTGTACGGGCTGATCGGCACCTGCCGTCTGAATGGTATTGCTCCTGAAGCGTATCTGCGCCATATTCTGAGCGTACTGCCGGAATGGCCCTCCAACCGTGTTGACGAACTCCTGCCAAGGAACGTAGTTCTCACTAATAAATAAGCGTCAATACGGTGCTCCGTTGACGCTTACCTCTTTCGTGAAGTCGTCCACACAGGTCAGGCTGGTGGCCAGCGTGTCCATGCCTAAATCCATCGACCAGGTCAGGTTGGGAGCCACCGGGCGGAGCAGCGGCAGACGCACCGTTGTCAGGCCTTTACGACGCCGTCTGCGTTTTACGCCCAGACCACTGAGATGATAAAGGCGGGACGCGCGCTTGTGATTAACATGAAAGCCTTCACGGCGCAGTAACTGCCAGATGCGGCGGTAGCCAAAACGCCTGCGCTCCAGCATCAGTGATGCGCCCTGATAAATACGCATCAGCTGCCGTACGCTGAGCCTCATAGCGGCAGGTCGACAGGGACAAACCAGTAAGTAAGCAGGCAGGCACGACGTTGCGACAGACCGGTCGCATCACACATAAACTTTACGGCTTCCAGCTTCTGGTCTGTCGTCAGTACTTTCGCCCCAGAACCACCTGAAGTGCCTCCTTATCCACCATGGCTTCGGCAGGCAGCTTCTTGAGTCTTGCGTTCTCTTCCTCAAGCACTGTCAACAACGGGTAAAAAGTGATCCACTTACCGTCACCACCAACGGTTTAATATTGTCCATCTTGTTTACTCAGGATAGCTTCCGCTATAACTCCGCCCTTTCGTTTCTGCTTCAGTCGATAGCTCTCTCCTTTTATCTGGACTACATGTGAGTGGTGTAAGATACGGTCCAGCATCGCCGAGGTCAGGGCTGCATTACCGGCGAACGTCTGCCGTACAGCCAACCGTTCTGCTCGCAGAGGCCCCAGAAACCCTCAGTATCAGCTGCGAGGTAATGTTCCAGCACGGGACGCTCCGCATCAATGGCACTGTCAGCGACATGCACAACGGCTTCAACGGGCTGGCGGCAAAAGTGCAGACGGCCCTGAAAGACGATCCGATGTCCGGCCACATCTTCTAGGGGCAGTCAGGTAAACTGCTGTGGTCTACCGGCGACGGGCTGTGCCTGCTGATCAAACGGCTGGAGCGTGAGTGCTTCGCCAGGCTATCTGCCGGTGATTACAAAGTCTTCCTGACGCCGGCACAGCTGGCGATGCTGATGGAAGGTATCGACTGGCGACAGCCGAAGCAGTTGCTGACCTCCCTGAGCATGCTATAGGCCTCTTTAATCTTAGCTGTCGCAAAGTAAGCCTAGTAATATAGGGGCAAATCCAATCAGTGAGCCCCTAGAGAGTCTATTGAGAAAGGATTTTGATTAAAACTGAGCTGAAAAACTCAGGCTAAAAGTACGCCCGCGTCCTTTGTAGTCATACAAGGACGCGGGGCCATAACCTGTGCTGTAGTACAGCGGCGCGCGTTGTCCCCAGACGGTAGTGTAGTTACGGTCGAAGATGTTCTCAACGCTGAAGCTGAGTTGTCCCACCGGAAGCTGATAGCTGCCGAGTAAATCGATGGTGGTATAGCCATCAATGCTGTAGCCTTCTGCATCGCTCACATTGAAGGAGGTGGTGCTCTGTACGCGCAGGCTCCACGGGTCCGGCGTCCAGCCAATGTAGGCTGTCGCTTTCGATGGGCTTGCCACCTTCACGTCATATTTCTGCCAGCTACCGTTCACTTTCGACTCGGTTTTCAGCACGTTGAAGTTCGCACCGGTACTCCAGTCTGTATCTGGAATCAGGTAGTCCACCGCGCCTTCCACGCCGTAAATGCGACGTTTGTCGTCCACGACGCTGATGGTCAGATCTTTATTCGCCACCACGCTCTTATCGGAAATCGAGTAGTAGGCCGCGATTTGGGTGCGCAGGTTGTCGCCGGTAAAGCGCCAGCCCAGCTCATAAGAATCGACCTTCACGCCTTCCAGCTTGCTGTCGCCGACGTTCACGCTGTTGGTCAGAGGAAGGTGACCGTTCACCGCTGCGCCATAGGTGCCGCGACCGTAGTATTTACCCGGATCCGGCAGCTCCACGCCCTGGGAGAAGTTGAGCCATGCCTGCTGGCGTTCGGTGATGTGCATCAGCAGACCGGCGTTGAACAGGAAGTTGTCGTAATCGACCGAGCCGCCTGGAATGGCGTCGGCGGATGTCGCCTTCCCGGCGGCAATCTGCTGTTGCTGCGCGTAGCCGATGAAATCATCAATCTTGTTCTCAGTGTACTGATAGCGTACGCCGCCGCTGAGGGTAAAGATATCATTGATGTCATAGCTCGATTGCAGGAAGGCCGCCAGGTTGGTGATGTCATACGACGGATAGCGCCCGGTGGTGTAAATCTTCTGGTTGTTCAGCCCCCCGGAAGCGCTTGCCTGGGCCAGATCAAAGAACATCTGGTTGGAGGTAAAGCGCTCGTGGTCGGCATCCAGCCCGTAGGTGATTTGCCAGCCGTCCAGCGGTTTGCTGTTCAGAGTCAGTTTCATGCCGTACTGGTCGGTGTCCTGCTGTGACGAGGAGAAAGCCGTCGCCTGTTTGTTCGCATTTACGGTCGGGAACGGGTAGAACAGCAGCGACTCATCGCGGTAGTAAACCTGGCCGACCAGCTCCTGACCAAAGAAATCGCTGTTGGAGTACTGTAGGCTGATCAGATGACGCTCGGTGCCGGGAATACGGTCGGAATTCAGCCCCTTACTGACGTATGGCGTGCTGGCCCCGCTAATGGCGGAGAAATCTTTCCCAAGATTCAGCCCGTAATCGTCGTCGCCCTGGCTTTTATAGTACTGCGTGATCAGCTGAAGCTGCTGGGTTTCATCGATGTTCAGCGTACCGGTGCCCATGATGTCCAGGCGATCGGAATACTGTAGGCCGGTCTGGGTGTTATCGAGCAGGGTAGCATCGCCGTTACCGTCAAACCAGCCGCCAAACTTCTGGTACGCTACTGAAACACGCCCGGAGATATGGTCATTGCCGCCGGAGATGGCGCTGGCAATGCGCTCATCGTGATCTTTACTGCTGTTAAAGCCGCTTTTGGTGCCAGCCTCAAACTCCATCTGGGTTTCCGGCTGGCCTTTTTTGGTCACGATGTTGATCAGACCACCGGTACTGCCGCCGCCGTACAGGGCCGTCGCGCCGGAGATCACTTCAATATGGTCGATATTGAAAGGATCGATAGAGTCCAGCTGTCGGCTGTCGGTGCGTGAAGAGTTGAGACGCACGCCGTCAACCAGCACGACCAGCGGGCGGCCACGCACGTTCATACCGTAGTTGGTGCGGCTCTGGCTGCTGACGTCAAGGCCAGGGATCAGCTGAGCCAGCGCGTCTTTCAGCTCTTTGCCGCCCTGAATCTGCTGTTCCAGTTCGGCGTTTTCGATAACCCAGGTGGTTTGCGCCATCTCCGCTACGGTGCGATTGCTGCGGTTGGCAGACACCACGAGCGTTTCATCATCGGTTTGTTGAGCGACTGCTGGCGCCATCATGGCGAGAAGCAGTGGGTTGAGAGCCCAAAGCGTATACTTTTTGCTTATCATCATTATTCCTTCATACGGGCGGAAAAAATCAGCCCAAAGATGCTGTGTAGCGAGTTAAAGAAGCAGCCTCCGGCTGCGGTTTTTCCCGGCTGCCGCTGCGCCATTGAATCAGGGCGGGCGGCATACTGAGATCGAATAAATCACGCCCCAGCGCGCGATTAAGGATACGGGCGGAGCGCCAGGCCATCAGGCTGAGCTGTGGTTCGGCGATGCCGTGGGTTTGCATACTGGCGTTGACCGCGAAGATGTTGTTCTCTTTCGGGCCGTTCCACTCCAGGGTGAAGTCGTCGCGTACTTTGAAATTGCACTCATCGCGCATGGCGATTCGCGACATCAGCGGTGAAAGTATCTGCGGCAGCGCGGGACGGTAGCCGGTGGCGAAAATCACCACGTCGCTTTCCAGAGTGTCATAGCCGTTATCCAGATGATGCTCCAGCAGCAGTTGCCAGCTCTGGCCGCGACTTTCCAGCCCGGTGACCGAGCGGCTTGGCAGCAGACGGGCGTTACGCGGTTGCCTCAGTACCTCGAAGCGGTGATACAACTCGCGATAGATGGTCAGTAGCGAGTCGGCCGTGATGCCGTCGGAGGTCATTTTCTGCTCGTCGAGCATCTTCTGGCGCGCGCTTTCATTCAGACCGACGAAGCCTGAAACGTACTCAGGCGTGAAGTATTCGTTGGCGAACGCCGCCTCATCCAGCGCGTTAAAGTTATTGCGGCGCGAGACCCAACTGATCTCTGCAACGTCGCCCCATTCTCCGCGCAGCGCATTGAGGAACAGGTCGGCGCCGCTTTGCCCGCCGCCAACCACGGTGACTCGCTTGCCGCCGAGGTCTGGCTGGCGCAGGCTCATTTCACTGGCGTGGAAGCAGGTTTGCGTCGCCGTTTTTACGCAAGGCGGCAGGTGCGGTTGCTTGCCAATGCCAAGGCAGATATTGCGGGCAACGCTTTCGCCCTGGCTGGTCTGCACCACAAACCGCTGGCGTCTCTCGTCGAAATCAATACTCTCAACGGTATGATTGAAATGCAGATTGTTCATCCCTTCGGCGGCCCAGCGCAGGTAGTCGGAAAACTCATCGCGGGACACGGTACGCAGTTCGGTGGTCAGGAAGCGGTAGAATTTTTTGCGCTTCACCAGATAGTTAACAAAGCTGTACGGGCTTGTGGGAGCCACAGCGCTAACCAGATCTTTCAGAAACATGGTCTGCATATGGCAGTCCGGCACCAGCATGCCGGGATGCCAGGCAAAATGCGGGCGGCCGTCAAAGAAGCGGCTGCTTAATCCTTCGGCCTGATGAGACAGCGCCGCGATGCTCAGGTTGAACGGGCCGATGCCTACGCCAATAAAATCTACAGTGTTTGTCATGATTCAGTCCCTGGTTGCCAGCCACAGCGGGTTTTGCAGATCCTCAAGGTAATTCGGTAACATGCGGCTGCCGCCGTCCTGGTCGGGCCAGGTCAGTTTTACCGGGTTCAGCACTACGCGAATGATTTGTGGCTTGAAGAGTGAGAAAAGCGCAAAGCGCGCTGACATTTGTGGATGTTCCTGCATGTAATCACTCAACACTGCTGCCAGCAGTTGATAAAAACGCCTCTCCGGTACGCCAAGGCGAGCCATCAGCGGCGAAACAAAGCGCAGAACCGTCACGAAGTGGCCGGTCTGCAAATCATGAATTAAGTAGTCGGCGCTCAGGCGAGCGGTGACGTCACGCACCTCCTGAGGCAGGGAGTCCATCTCCGGGAACGCATCTTTCACCAGCCGCATATCGCCCTGGAAATCTTTCAACAGCACGCGCTGCGGTACGCCCTCTTTCATGGCGAGCGTTATATTTTGTCCGTGGGCGATAAGCGCGACGCCGTAGCGGCAGAGCAGGTGATACAGCGGAACCACTACCACCCGGAACAGCTGCGTGAGCCAGGTTTCAGCGTCCAGCCCGGAGCGGTCGATATATGCGCCTATCAGCGGCTGATTGTTTTCATCGCACTCCATCAGTGTCGCCATCAGAATCGGACTTTCGTCCGGCTTCAGCCAGCGACACGGATTCTCACGCCAGATAACGCCGAGCATCTCCTGGTAGCGGTAGGGGGCCTGGGCAAGCGCGGCATAGCCTTCATGGGACACATAGCCCGCCGCCGGTTCACCGAGGATCACCGCGCCGCTTTGCTTAAGCGTGGCGTCGGTCGCAAAAACCTGTTGCAGCCAGCGTGAGGTCAGCGGCCCGGCGGCGATGTATTTGCCCGGAATCCCCCGGTAGCAGGAGGTGTTGTAGATGGTCAGCGGCAGCTTGATATCCAGCCCGCCCTGGCGACTGGCGTTGGTCAGGGTGCGCAGCGACTGCTGCGCGAGCCACAAGTCGCCAAACTCGCCGAGAGAAACCATCCTGCCTTCGGCAAGATCGGCGATGAAGTCGAGGGCGATTTTTTGCTGCCACTGCCACGGATGTACCGGCAGTGGCAGCCAGTCGTTATCCAGCCCATTTTCCTGCCAGACCTGATTGAAGCGGGCAAACTCCTGCGGGTCCATCGCGGCCGTCAACAACTGCTGAATATCCAGCTCGCTGTCGCAGCGCCAGACCATATGCTCACGTTTTACCGCCAGCCAGTGCAGTCTGAAGGTGTTGGCGTACTCTGGCGCATATCGCTCCAGCGCCTCTTTGCCCCAGCCCCGGCGGCCTTTATTAAAAGCGAATTTAGGATGGCCGCTTAGCAGGCATTGCAGGCGGTCGGCATCAAGATCAATCAGGTCACTGGCGCTCAGCCCGCGACGTGCCTTCAGCAGTTGCAGGTCGCCCAGCAGCGTGGCATACAAATCCTGCATATGCTCAGCAACGGTGGCATCGCTCATCGACAGCACCGGCTTTAGCTGCATCAGTAGCGTTTGCGCCAGAACGGGCTCGTCCGCGCAGCGCAGCGTTTGAGCATCAATCCACAGCCAGCCCCAGATGCCGCGTTCAGCGCTGAAGCGCCATTGCGCGCCCGGCAGGTTAATGCAGTAGCGGCCATCGCCCTGAGATTCCGCGTGGAAAACCTGCTCGTACTCCAGCTCGGCCAGCATTTTTGCCACCAGCTGGCGGTTAACAAAATCCCAATCCTTGTGATTCATTACAGACCGACCTCCGTGAAGAAGTTATGGCGATCCGCCATCACCATGCGCGAGCGCTTGTGCGGGAAGTCGAACTCTTTAATTGTCCGGTATCCCGCAGGCTCAAGGTGGCGGAACAGGCGCTGGTTATCGGCGCGTGGCTCAAGTACGGTGCGCTGCGTGCGGGGCTCATCCAGCAGCAGGTAATGCGTCAGACCGCGCAGCCAGCTTTGCACGTAGTGGGCTCCGCGCCATTGCTGTTCACCAACCAGCAGATGCAGGCCACGGTCAAAGGGTTGCCACGAATAGTGGCGGCCAATGCGGTCTTCCGCCGCCCAGTAGATTTCGAAATAGCTAAACGGCCGATCGTCGAAGCAGCCGATCAGCGGGAACGCATGTTTACCGGTGAGCTGGCGCTCCAGATAGGCGGTCTGTACCTCCAGCGAGCCGCTTTGCTCCCAGAAATACTCAACGCGCGGATCGTTCATCCAGCGGGTGAAACGTTCTGCATCAAGAACGGGATCGGCAACGCGGAAACTCAGCGTCTTGCGAACGCGTGGATCGTAACGGCAATAAACCTCGCCCTGCGGACGGGGCGGGCGCAGCGGGAAATAAATCTCACGCTCTGCATCAAAAACCATTTCGCCGGAGGCCCGGTTTGCCGGAGAACTCAGCCATAGCGGTAACTGCCAGAAGGCGGCGCGATGGATGATGTCGCTTTTTAGCTGCCCGAAAAGCGTCAGCGCCTGTGGCTCCTCACGCCATTCGGCCCAAGGGAGAACCACCGCTGAAAGTTGTGGTGCGGCGATAAATATCTGATCCAGCGCGTCGCGCAGCCACTCTGTCGGCAGCGGCCCCGGCCAGCGCAGCACCGCGCTATTGTCCAGCCCCCAGCTAAGATTCAGAGGCTTGTCGAGTTTTTCACAGCGTAGTCCATATCCGCTGTGAACGATGTTTGCCTTAGACATTTAGCCCTCCTGAGCCAGCAGCGGGTTGGCGAAATTGAAGTAGATCACCGAGGGATCGACGATGGTGTTCTCGTTGTGGTCGTTCAGATAACAGAAAAAGTTACCTTTTACGTTCCAGTACGGATTTTCCAGCACGTAGTTGAGACAGGTTTTATGAGTCACCTGATCACGCACTTCAGCCAGCAAGGTTCGTACGCGAGCCATCAGATTCGCTTCACTGTCCAGCCCGGCGGCGCCCAGCGCGGCGGTCACGGCAAAAGTGGAGTTAACCAGCAGGTAATAAGGGAAGTAGCGCAGCAACTGCTCACGGGTGAAGACGTTTTCCGCCTGCGCCTCACCAATGGTGTCGAGCCAGCCTGCCGCGTGAGGCATAAACGCGCTGCCCTGACAGTCACGGTAGATAAGCCCGACCGGCAGATCCCCAAGCATCTGAACCAGAATATTTTGCTGATGCGCCAGCAGCACCAGGCCGTAATCCGCTTCAGCCGTAAACAGCGGCTTCAGCACCTGCTGACAGTAAGCATCGACCCATGCGTGGGCGGCCTGTTGCGCAGTGATGCCGAGGCGATCGCTCAGACGTTTTACCGCCGCAACCAGCAGCGAATCACCGCCATCCGGTGCGGCCTGGGTCAGGGAGACCAGTACGTTAGTCTGGCTTTGCGGCTGATCCACCAGCAGGTTTTCACGCAGGGCAAACAGGCTTTCCTGCATGATGTTGCCGTGGAGATCGCGCAGCCCGGCCCAACCGTCTTCCTGCATCACCCGGAAAGTCGGGAAGCGAGCCTGTAGCGTCTGCCAGTCGTCGGTTTGCGCCAGGCGCGCCAGGCGCATTCCACGCTTCACTTCTTTCACTGACAGGGTACGGACGGAGTTGGTCAGGCGCACGCTCAGGGAGAATTTGATCATGTCGCTGCTGGTGGCGCAGTAGAGCGAGCGGGAAGAGGTGGTCGGTAGCCACGGCGCGCCGGCTTCGCCTAAATCTTTAATCAGCCCTTTAGCGACAAGCTCCTGGCACCACTCCTGCTGCAACAGATACTCCCCCTGCCACGGGTGCAGCGGGAATAGCCATTGATTGTCGCTTAATTCATTGAGTAACTGCGGCGCATTCTCTGCGGCAAATCGCGTCAACCGCTGTTGCAGGTTGAGATGCAGGCTTTCACCGGCGATCTGCGTTTTGTCCACCGCAAACCACTGTAGCGGGAAGTGGGGCGCGAAGTCCGGCAGGTAGCGTTCGGCCTCCTGCTGGTTAAACGGTTCATGAGACTTAGGCGCCGGGTGGAAGGCGTGCCCGACCAGCAGAGCCTGCTCCGCCTCGCCAAAGTTCAACGCTTTTTCACGCAGGGCTGCCCAGTCATGGCGGGCATCAATCGCTTGCTGCGTATGGGTGTGGCTTTCCATCACGCGCTGGTGGAAGGTTTCGCAACTGGTCGCGGGCAGCGAGAGTTGGTGCTGGAGCTTATCAACAATAAGCCGGGAGAGGGTGGTGAAATCGATGGGGTGACTGCCGGATGCTGTGACCAGACGCGCCGGAAATTCAAAGCGGTGATGCTGGGTTGGGGAGAAATAAGCCACTCTGAAATGGAGCGCCTGCTGTTCGCCCAGCGGGATGATCAATTGGGTTGGCTGGTATTCCGTCAGCCGCCAGTCTTTGGTTTCACGAACTAGGGAATTAAGGAAGCACTGAGCAGCCACATCCAAGGTTGAGGTTTTAGTTGGCAAAGTCATAGTCAAACAGATCTCACTCGTTATGCTAATGAGAATTTAGTCGATAAAGCTTCTCATTATCAACAAAAATTATTAGGATTGATAAAATTAATTTTATAAATAAGCACAATCAATATATGGAATTACAACATCGTGACGTCTCTTGAGAGAGCGGAAATGCCGCAAAAAACATTGTCCTGCTGGCCGCTTGCGTTCAGCGCGGGGTTACTCGGTGTCGGGCAAAACGGCCTGCTGGTAGCGATCCCTGTACTGGTGATTCAGACAAACCTGAGTTTGTCGATTTGGGCGGCTTTGCTGATGCTTGGCTCAATGCTGTTCCTGCCGTCTTCCCCATGGTGGGGAAAGCAAATTGCTCGTGTGGGCAGTAAGCCTGTGGCGCTGTGGGCTTTGGGGGGATACGGCGCAAGCTTTACTCTGCTTGGGATGGGAAGCATGCTGATAGCGACCGGCGCCGTAACAACAGCGGTGGGGCTGGGAATATTAATCATCGCACGGATCGTCTATGGGATTACTGTGTCGGCGATGGTGCCAGCCTGTCAAGTCTGGGCATTACAGAGAGCGGGGGATGGGTATCGAATGGTCGCTCTGGCAACCATTAGCACCGGTTTGAGCTGCGGCAGGCTATTCGGGCCGCTGTGCTCGGCGGCGATGCTGGCAATTCACCCTCTGGCGCCGATGGGGCTGCTGATGGCTGCGCCATTGCTGGCGCTGGTGATGCTGCTGCGGTTGCCTGGAACGCCACCGCAGCCCGCAGTGGAGCGCAAGAACTCCAGCCTGAGGCTGGATTGCCTGCCTTATCTACTTTGCGCGCTGTTATTAGCCGCGGCGGTGAGCATGATGCAGCTTGGGCTTTCTCCCGCCCTTACTCGCCAGTTCGCTACAGATACCGCCGCCATTAGCCATCAGGTGGCGTGGCTGTTAGGGCTGGCCGCAGTTGCCGCGCTTACAGCACAGTTTGGGGTGCTCCGCCCACAGCGCCTGACACCGATGGCGCTACTCTTGAGTGCCGGAGCGCTGATGATTTGTGGCCTGGCGATAATGCTCGCCGAACAGCTATGGTTATTTTACCTCGGCTGTGCGGTGTTGTCGTTTGGGGCTGCTCTGGCAACACCCGCTTATCAGCTTTTACTGAATGATAAGCTGACAGACGGCGCGGGCGCGGGCTGGCTCGCTACCAGCCACACGCTTGGTTATGGGCTTTGCGCATTGCTGGTGCCGCTGGTGTCGAAAACCGGCGCTGCAGCGGCGTTGATTGTGGCGGCTTTTTTCATCGCTGTATTATTTACCGTGGTGTCAGGCTTTATCTGGCACAGCAGCTGTTGTTCACGTTGCTTAGATTAGCTTCCAGAATCTCCCGGTAGTAGGATTATCAGATGCTATAAGCTTAGTTACTCTGTGCCACGTATAAGTTAAGGATGGTGAGGAATAAAAAGTGTCTGTTTTGGCTTGGTGTTGTCGTTTTTTCGTTTCTGTGATGTCACTGGAGTTGACTTTATGGTGAGACTAGGCCGTATTTCTCTCACATTCGATAAGGAAAATAGTGTGCTACGAATTACAGGACGGCAATATCTTTATGAATTTCATGGAGTTTAACGCTCAATCGCCCGTTGAGAAAAAACGGAATTGCACCAGCAGTACATTGATATTCAGCTGTTATTAAAAGGTGAGGAGCGGATTCTGTTTGGCATGGTGGGCATTGCGTGCCAGTGTGAAGAGTTTCACCATGACGTTGATTACCAGCTTTGCAGTACCATTGAAAACGAGTAGACCATCATCCCGAAAGCGGGAATGTTCGCCGTATTTATGCCAGGAGATCTGCATACCGCATAAACCGGGGGGCGTTGTTGGCGAGTCTGCTGAAATTAAAAAGGTAGTAGTGAAAGTTAAGGATTATTTAATTGCCTCAAAGTTTGAGGGATAGTGTTTTTTAATAATTATCCATTATTTAAAATAAGTACATAAAGGTAATAATGTGGACACTATAGTTGCATTCATGAATATAAGGAAGATGAGGGTACGACCTGTTCTCTAGCAGATACAGCAGTGAGGTTTCCTCCTTGGCATTGCTTACGCACTTGGCTGATTGCCACACCATGCATGCAACAGGACAACGAGGGAGGCCGTCATTTACGCCTCAAAGCTCTTTGGTCACCAATGTACTGCGCTTCTATGGAGCTAAAATGATAGCACTATTAAGTGCTATCACTTTATAAGTGATACGAGATGTCTGGATATTCATGGCGCCAATCCAGCATTGCTCAGGCTACTTGTTTTGGACATGTAGTGAAGTTAAATAATTTTGGAGTTAGAAAACTAGTGATGTAATCAAGTTGTTTGATTAATTTAAGGCAGCTTGCAAATATAGTTCTATTGCTGGGAATCCACCGCAGGAGGACTTTATGTGATCTACATAGATAGACATAGTAAGGTTTTCATTGGGGGGGAATGATGTTTAATATTAAGTGCAATCAAGTCTAAATGCTGATGATTAGCTCCCAATGGCATATGTAAAATACACGGCCAATATTAATTGACGCTATAGAATAACCGTGTTATATAACATTGTATGAGGTTGATCCAATAATGAAAACTTGTAAGTGTCTAAATATACTTATTGGACATAAAACCAAAAGAATGGGGTAGGCAATGACTAATTACATTTTATCCCCTTGCGCTATGGCTGCGGAAGGTTTAACAAGCTTGATGATGAACGGAGGCCAGCGGCCGGTTTGGTTACAACCAAATGTAGAGACTAGATTATCTATACCAACGGCTTTTAGTGCCAAGGAAATCGTGGTATTTATACCCAATGATCCTTTGTGGATGTTGCTAGTTTTGCGAGAAGCTTCTCGCTTATTAAGCTCTGCTAAACCCCCATTATCAATGGTGCTATTAAGTCGTAGTCCTGCACCATGGCTATGGAAAACCATGCTTCACCAAGTCGGTGACCAACAGTTACTTGAGGCAGTTAAAATGATACCTTCAGATCTGCCATGGTGCCAGCTAGAGACATTCTTGGTACAGGGGCTTTCTGATTACCCAACCTTGCGGCAGATTTCAGCAATTGAGATACAAGCTTACTACAAAACGTCTTTAGGTTTGGGTAAAGAAGAGCTCAATACGGTTTTTGCATTATTACACGAACAATCAATTATAAGCTACGCGCGGACACGAGGCGTTAGCTTAAAGACTCTCTATAGCCAAAAAAAATCTGGGTTAAATAAAATAGTGGCATATCATCCACATTTTGCAGCATATTTTCCCGGCTTTATACCCAAACGCATTTTAGAACAAGATGTCACTGAGTTGACTGTTTTTGAACGTGAATTTATTTTCGCTATTCATGCGAAACAAATTTTCCCAGTGTTTCAGCCTATCGTGGATTATTCTTTACGATTAAAAGGTGGAGAAGTTCTGTCTCGATGGAAAAAAAGTGGTGTTGTTTTATATCCAGGGGAGTTTCTCCCTTATATTCGCTCAGAGTTCACTTGGTTTTTGCTTACTTTTTATATTCTGCAAGAGGCAGTGAAAAATATAAATCGTTACAAAGGGATGGTTTATTTTTCTATCAATATCCCACCCTGTGTTGCCAATCACGATAATTTATGTCGTATAATGGATATAGCTAAAAAAAAGCTGAAAAATCAGCAGTGGGTTGATCGGTTAGTATTGGAGTTTTCTGAATCTATTGATTTCCAATATCAGAGGAAAGCTGTAGAAAACATCGAAAATCTTCAACGAGTTGGTTTTCGTATATTTCTTGATGATTGCTTTTCACTCAGTAGTGTGGTACTTCCTGTGAGAATGCCAATTTTTAACGGATATAAGCTAGATATGAGCGTTATTTGTGATCTTCAGAATAACCCGAAAATTTCACTTTTGATAAAAAGTTTGGTCTATTACTGTCGCTTAGTGCAGAGTCACTGCATCGCAGAGGGAATAGATAGCTTGGAAAGCTTTAATAGATTCAAAGAGCTTGGTGTGAAATTTTTTCAGGGGGATCTGTTTTCTTCCCCGGTTGCTCAAGAAGATTTAGATGATGTCTATAGGCGCTTTTATCACAATGTAAATAGTTAAGCAACCAATAATATTCTTTGCCGTTACTTGGTGGGCGTCGCGATAGTTATCATTGGTACCATTTGTTGTTTTTTATAATGTGTATTCCTATCGTTTACAATAGGAATACACAACCTATAGTCAAGATATCAAATATAATAATTTAATGATTGCAGATTGCGCGATTACAATATTATGATGCAGATCTCGTACAATATACGCAATCTAGCGAAGTGTTTTGTTTATGGTTTACAACCGCTGAGGATTATTTGCTCTTTGCCGTTGCTATTATCCGAAAGATTCATATCATTCTTCTTACCCCAAAGTTCATAAGAGTAATCTTTACTGATTGATAAGTACCTCATACCTGATGCGCTTACTGAAAGCCTCATTGGAATCAGTTCATCCATCTGCTTAATGACAGCATAATCACCAACATACACAATATCTAGTGTTTTTCCATCTTCACATGCATATTTAGTATGTGTGGCTTGCTCTTGTGGGGCTGCTTGGGCAACGCATGGAACAATTATTGATATTATGGAACTAAGTACAAATGCATATTTCATATATATCGTCCTTTGCAATTCACTATGAAAGTTTTTTTATAAAAAGCATATGCTTAGTATATCAGTTTTTTCTTAAAGTTATATCACATTGTTACCTTTAACCAGCTCTAAGAAGTAGAGAATCTTTTCTAGGACCTCAACGAGGTGCATGAAACCTGTACTATTTCCATAAACCAGAGACGGAGTTGCAAGCCAACGAATGGCTCAGGAAGTATCTGAGTTGTTACAATGCGCATCTGGGAACAATACTGCCGGTTAGCCCCGGAGCCTAAGGTATAGAAAGTAGGCGGCGGTAACGATAGACGGCACCGCATGGGAAGTTGAACCGGATATAGCAGGTGAAACCGTCATTCTGCTGTGGGGGCTGTTTGACGAGGAGATGTATGTGGAGTTTACAGGTGAAACATGGGGCCTTATTATCCGGTTCAGTGGTGGAACGGGCCGATTGTGTCCATGCTCTGGCCAGACAGCTTAACATTCTCATCAGCGCATTGTATGGCAGCGATCTTCGTGTGGTCCTGCGCATTGATGAGTTGCAGCATCAGCCCTTTGATATTCGACAATTTGAATACCACTTTCCCATCGTTATTGCGGTAAAACTGGCAATTGCCGACGACCTAACCATATCACTGGCTTGGATGTTGGATGAAGACCGGGCGTTTATCGACAGTATTCTGGCTGAGATGCTAAACCGTAGTGAAGTACTCTCCTGCATCAGAGACTATTTTCGTAACGGACAATCAGGATAAGCCCCTGCGGTTGAAGTGATGGAGCATTATATGAAGGGGCGATACGCGAAGGACGACTGATAGCAGTCTGTGGCGTGGTGGCAAGTGGCAAAACGGTCACCCTGCGACGCCTGCAGTAGCAACTGATGGATGAAAACAAAATTATTATCGCCCGTTCCTTGTCGGTGGACAAACAGAGTGTCCGGCTCGTCACGCTGATTAATGCCCTGTTTTACGAGCTGGTGCAGGACAAGTAGGTGCAGATCCTCAAACAGGGTGAACACCGCGAGTGGGAACTGCAGGAACTGGTCAGCGTCCGGTGGCACTGCTTGTTGATGAGGCGCATGCCCTGAACAGTAATACACTGACGGGGCGATGGAAGTGGTTGAAGACGGCGGTGGACGGCTGTCCGTTGTTAAAACTGCGTAATGACCTGCGTCGTCCGACGATGGAGGAAATCGGTTATCCTACCGGTATTTTTATCGCTGGACGGGATCATCGGCAGCCAGCGCGAATATATTCAGTGGTTGCTGAAGACTAGGTCCGGCAAGGGTAAGCCGAAAGATATTCTGATGACCGAAGCCACTGACCTGATGGCGATGAAACTTCGTACACTGCTGCAGGTCCAGTTGCACCTGACGCTGGCGGTGGAAGCAGGATATCAGACAGGTGAAAAGCCGATTACCGCCACGCTGGTTGAATCCGTGCTCTCCCGCCAGCTGGATGACCGGGAACCAACACTTACGTGGCATGGTTACCAGCTGAAGGATATGGTGGAGCAGTTCGATGCAAAACCGGCTGAAATAAGGGCATTATTTAACAATCAGTTAGACCCAGCCCGCACAGCCGAGCTACACGACAGGATGCTGGCTGTTGGTTTGCCGATATGATGATGTTGATTTGCAGTTATTGTGAGCCCGGCGGACTGGACTGTTAGTCTGTCTGACTGATTGCGAGTCGCTACAGTCAGGTTCTTATCATCGCTGGATGCGCTTGAACAGTGCAATGCTGTCTAGAATACGCGAGACCTGAGCGCGATAATAATTGTGAGAAGTTTGTCCACATAGGTCAGGCGTTTGATCCTGCGACCTGTGGCAAGCGCGTCCATGACAAAATACTATTTCAGGTCGGGCTCCACTAGGCGGAGCTGCGGCATACGTTCTGTTGTCAGCCTTTGGGACGCTGTCTGCGTTTTACGCCCAGTAGCTCAGATGATAAAGGCCGTATACGCGTTCGTGACTAATTGAAGGCCTTCACGGCGCAGTAACTGCCGGATTAACCAAAACTTCTGCGCTCCAGTGTCAGCATCAGCCGTCGGATGCTGAGTTTCGTAGCAGTAGGTCAACAGGGACAAACCAGTATGCCTGCAGGCACGACGTTGCGGCAGACCTCTCGCATCAAACATAAGCTCAAGGGCTTCCCGCTTGTGGTCTGCTGTTAGTAGTTTCGTCTCAGACCCACTTGAAATGCCTCTTTAATCCAGCATGGCTGCGGCAAGCAGCCTTTTGAGAGTGGCATTTTCTCAGGAAAGCGACTTCGGGCGCTTAACCGCGGGCACATCCATACCTCTATACTTCTTACTCTAGGCATACAGGAGGCGTCGGAAATGACGTGCTTGCGGCAGCGTGCACGGGCAGAAATCCCGGCTTCAGCCTCGAGGAGGATACTTATGATCTGTTCTTCAGAAAAATACCTCTTTATAGGGATGTTCTCATGTGGTTTGACTAACATCGCGGTGTACTAATCAACGGGGAGACTGGTCAGGCTGACCACCGACCGTTCTGGCGGCTTTCTCGACCCGCTGTAAAGCCCGGTCAGTTTGACAAACAGCCAAGGCGGCGCCAGAAAAAAATAACTCCAGGTCAGCTCTGGCTCATGTGTGCTCCAGTGTTTCATAGGGGGAGCAGCAGCATTTTGTGGTGAAGATCCGAGCACGTAGTGGCGCAGGAGGCTCACTTTCGGCATCAGCAGGTATTTCGGAAGTTTATCCTTAACAAGCACCATCTGACGTAGGGCTAGGGGGGGCGCATAGACGTTATAATCATTGGATGCCTATATGCTTCTCTTATATCCAATTTACCTAGATTTATTCACTGTTGCCGTGTGGTTTTTTATGGTAATAATGATGGGTTTTGTAAAAAAACAGTTATTCACACCATTGGTGTCACTTGTCTTAGAAAGATAAGTGCAATGTTTTTCTATAACTGATGTTAATTGGCTATTTAATGCACTATTGCTATACCATCTGTGATTATAATAATTAGGGTAAATTTTTAATTGTAATATAAATAAGTGTGTTAGGGGAAGGGGGAGTGCGTAAAATCCTTTCATTTGTCACACAAATACATTGTTGAATATTGTCAAACATTTATTGTGTATGTATTCTTTCTCATGAGGCAACGATTATGTTGCTTTGGTTGCTTTGTGTTTATTATGGAACTTAAAAATCTTATTAAAAATGAATAAAATCTATTTTCATAAATATTGTCATATCACTCACTCAGTGAAAGTTGTATCCGAACTAGCCAAAAAAAGAAGTCGAGGAAGACGAAAACTTTCAACGCTTCTACTACTGAATATTGTCACTTTTATCCCTGCAATATCTTCTGCATCTGTGGTCGGTAATGATGTATCTTACCAAACTTACCGTGACTTTGCTGAAAATAAGGGGCAATTTAGTGTTGGCGCAGAAAGAATTCATGTTTTTAACAAACAGGGTAAGAGTTTTAGTCTGCTAAATGCTGGTCCAATGCCGGATTTTAGTGCTTCAGATATTTACGGGATATCCACTCTTGTAAATCCTCAGTATATTTCGAGTGTAAAACACAATGGAAGCTACACCAATGTAAGCTTTGGAAATGGTGAAAATAAGTATAATATTGTTAATCGAAATAATCATCCCTCCCAGGATTTTCATTTGCCAAGGCTGGATAAATTAGTTACTGAAGTTATACCAACAGCAGTGACAAAAGAAGGGCAAGCGCCATATGCCTATGCTGCATTTATGGGACGCTATACTGCATTTTACCGACTAGGGAGTGGTACCCAGTATGTAAAAGACAGAAACAATAACATACATCTTATATCAAATCCTTATCGTTATTTGATCGGCGGTACTGTAGCCCAACCATATTCGTCTAATATGATAATTGCAAGTAATCCCGGTAATGTATTTGCTGAGGTTAATGGGCCATTATCAAGTTATGGTGCGCCAGGGGATAGCGGTTCTCCATTGTTTGCTTATGATTCTTTAGAAAAAAAATGGGTAATGGTCGGAGTATTAGATACATGGAGCGGAGAAAAAGGAACAAACAGTGTGTGGGAGGTTCTTCCTCTGGAGTTCCTTGAACATACAATGAGTAAAGATAATGACTCTCCAGTTAAGTTTAATGCATCCACAGATAAATCGCTGGCTTGGTCTTTTAATCGAGGTACTGGTATTGGCGTCCTAAAACAGGGAAATATCACATATGCCATGCATGGTCAACGCAACCATGATCTGGATGCAGGAAAATCTACTGTTTACAGGTAAGAATGGGGATATTGATTTGCTTGATGATGTTTATCAAGGCGCGGGTTCTTTAACATTCAAAGATGATTATACAGTCCACTCATCAAAAGATAAGATCTGGAGTGGGTCTGGAGTCATTATAGATAAAGGAGTTACAGTAAATTGGCAGGTTAATGGTGTAAAGGGTGATAACCTTCATAAACTTGGGGAGGGGACTCTTCTAGTAAGCGCTAAAGGCGTTAATGAAGGTGGATTAAAAGTGGGGGATGGGATTACAATCTTAAATCAGAAAGCGGACGAACGCGGGAATATTCAAGCTTTTAGCAGCGTTAATATTGCTAGCGGCCGCCCAAGTGTCATCCTCGGAGATAACAAACAGATTAATCCAGATAATATCGCATGGGGATATCGCGGTGGGGTATTAGACATCAACGGAAACGATCTTATTTTCCATCAGCTAAAGGCTGCTGATTATGGTGCGATACTAGCAAATAACTCAGCAGATTTTGCGACTGTTACTCTAGATTATAGCTTGAAACCTAATGATATTGAACTGGAGTCTTGGGCTGAATCGCGAAACGGCACTATTGGTAATCTTTATAAATATAATAACCCCTATACGCACACGACCGATTTTTTTATTCTTAATAAAAATAGGTATGGTTATTTCCCCGCCAATCAAAGTAGTACTGATGTTTGGAAATATGTTGGCCACAACCAGAGTGATGCTCAAAAATTAGCTGCCGATCATATCAATGCCGCTGGTTATGTGTTCCACGGACAGCTGAAGGGGAATCTGAATGTGGAAAACCATCTTCCCAGAGGAAGTTCAGGAGCGTTGGTTATGGATGGTTCTGCTGATACCAATGGTAGTTTTACCCAAGAGAACGGGCGTCTTACCATGCAGGGACATCCGGTCATTCATGCATATAATGAGCAATGGGTCGCAGATAAAATAGCACAACTCGGAGACCACTCAGTCCTAACTCAACCAACTTCTTTTCAGCAGGATGATTGGGAGAACAGGACATTTGCTTTTCGCTCCCTAGTACTTAAGAATGCTGATTTTGGTCTTGGGAGAAATGCGACGCTTACTACAAATATTATAGCAAATAACTCCAAGGTGACTTTGGGGGACAAAAGAGTGTTTATCGATAAAAAGGATGGGGCTGGTACAAATTTTAAACTTGAAGAAGGTGAGTCGACCCCACAAAAAGCATCCGACAAAAGCTTATTTAAGGGAGGAGTCAAGCTTGAAAACAACTCTGTTCTGAACATTAATGGAGCATTCCGAGGGGGTATCCAAGCAAATGGCAGTACTGTAAATATATCATCAAATGATGCTATACTGGGAGATAGCTCATTGTCAGATACATCTGTTAATTTGGTTAAAGGGGCAAACATTCTTGCAACTAAGGGAATTAGTTCCAATAGTGTAATAAATATATCTGATGCCATATTTAATATCAATGGTCGTGCTGATGAAACGTCCCATGCACTTCATCCTGTGTATAACTCAGCCAGTTCATGGAATCTGAATGGTGATAATGCAAGATTAAATGTCGGTCCCTACAGCATATTATCTGGAGATATCACCGCTCACGGTGCTGGAGTTGTTTCAATTGGGGGAGGGGGAGAGCTTAGCCCGGATTTAACACCTGAAGAAAATATCTTGCTAAGTGTATTTAATGGCTATAAAAATACCTGGGAAGGAGCTTTGAATGCAGCTAATGCTCAGATCAGTATGACTGATACGTTATGGGCTATGGATGGCAATTCAAAAGCAGGAAAATTGAAGCTTAATAGAGCATTGGTCGGGTTTAATGATAGTACATCACATTTTGTCACGTTAACAACTGATAATTTAGATTCGACAGAATCAGCTTTTGTCATGCGAACAGATTTCAAGAATTCAGACAAACTCGTTATTAACAAAATGGCAACGGGTGATAATAATAAAATTTTGATGAACTTTCTTAAAAAAACTCCTGATTCAAGCTTGTTTGACATCCCCATTGTCATTGCTCCGAAAGGAACTTCAGATAGTTTATTTACAGCATCAACTCAGACTGTAGGGTTTAGTGACATCACTCCCAACATAAATATCAGAGAGAATAATGGGCATAAAGAATGGATTTTAAATGGCTATAAATCAACGCAAAATAAGCAGAGAAGTAATGCAGCAGCGACTTTTATGCACATTAATTACAATAGCTTTATTACAGAAATAAATAATATGAATAAAAGACTGGGGGACTTACGAGGGATAAATGATAACACAGGTAGCTGGGTTCGTTTATTGAGTGGTTCTGGCTCTGGTGCTGAAGGACTTAAGGACAACTACACTCTGCTTCAAATGGGGGTAGATAGCAGACATGAGTTAAATAACATGAATTTATTTACAGGACTCATGACAACCTACACAAACACAGATATTAGCACTTCAACAGCTCTGTATAGTGGTAATACTAAATCATGGGGATTCGGTGTTTATGCTAGTGGGTTATTTCCCTCTGGTGGATATTTTGATTTGATAGCCAAATACATTTACAATAAAAATAATTACAGACTTGATTTTTTAGGTGCAGGAATTCAAAAATTTCACTCGCACACACTTTATGCAGGGACTGAAGTTGGATACCGCTACCGCCTGACGGACTCGATATTTATGGAGCCCCAGGCAGAACTAGTTTTCGGGGGAGAACCGGGTCATTCCTTTAACTGGAGTGATAAAGGAATGGATGTATCTATGCAGCGTGATAAATCCAATTTACTCATCGGCAGGACTGGTATTGTATCGGGTAAGACATTCCTTGGTAAGGGGTGGAGTATGACAACTAAGCTAGGATTGAATTATGAGTTTGATATAACTAAAAGCGCAGATACTTACCTCATGGATGCTGCTGGTAAGCATCAGATTGACGGGAAGAAGGATGGTCGTATGTTGTTCAGTGTGGGGGCTAATGTTAACTTGGGTGATAATACCCGTTTGGGGCTAGAAACTGAGCGTTCCGCTTTCGGTAGGTATAACACAGACAGTATGATAAATGCTAACCTCCGTTACTCCTTTTAACTAAAAAAATTATTTAAAAAAGGGGGGCTTCCCCCTTTTTTTTATTATAAGGATGTATTGTTGTTAATCCTGTTGTTTGGATTCGGTACTACACGTTTAATTAATGGTTTATTGCATCTCTGGTGTTCTGATTAATGAAAATATCAGTGACTGGAGAATATTACTAAGGAATTTTAGGCGTTTAATGATACCTCTGATAATAAAGAGCAGCATGGCTACGGAAAGCATAATCAGTAACTTTCGTGATTTCCTGCACTTCATTCAGCGTTCTGAACAGATAAATTACCTATTTAATGCTTTATCGGATATTCTATCCGGCAGCCTCCCTTGACAAGAACCACACATGTAAATTAGTGAATTCGTAGAAAAACGTTAATCCTCTTATGTACTATCCACTAAAGGATTCATTTTAAAGCAGGTGTTGTCATATCAGATAGTTAGCGTGGCTTGTCGAAACGACCCGTTGATTAAGACATAATGATATTATTTATGTTTTAGATACGATGCAGTGTATGAAAAAGCTTTCCCACAGACATTGCAGTAACAATAGCCTTTTACCCCCCCTCCTCGGATTATGGGGTTTAGTAGACCCCAGCAGGTAATGTCACCGTATTTATTATGCCCGCCCCACAATTTGTTTCGTTAGCCCATATGAATGTACCTTCAATTCTGTTGGTTTCTTTCGTGTCAATGTGAGCAGGAAACCACTATACCCCCCTTCCAAAGTCAGGAGCAACTATTGGTGAAAATGCATCCAGCAGACCTCTAGATGAGGTTTTTTCGCGGATTGTTAAATTTATTGTAAGACTCAAATTAAAATGATATATATCATATCTATCTTGTCTCCCGGCAAAGAAAGCAGGTGCATTAAAAGAGGGGCTTTTTGATGCGTGTTTTATTTGTGGCGATAGTATTTTTCTGCATACTGGCAGTAATAGTATTGACGTGCAAAAATATTTTATTTCAGGGAAATTTTGTTATCGACATTTTTCGTGACGGAGTAAGACGGGTGAGTGACTTCATTACAACCAGTTGAAAATTAAAGGATGCATTAGGTAGTTCTTCTGCTAACCAAATGGTTATAAACAGTTCCTTTTACTCTTCTGATGCTGGTCGTGCTTACTCACAAAATAACTGTTTCGTAAAATTCTACGAGTGCTGATTTTGCTATGTTTTACTTGGTTTTTATCGCTTTGGGGAGTTATGTACTCTCTTTCTGAGCTTTCAATGCCTTATATTACAGTTCGGTTTGCTTACATTTTCTTGCATTTTATTACAACAAATGCAGCCAATAATATTGACTTGCAAGTTGTTTTTGGGTGATAAATTCATCAATATGATCTTTAAATTTCTGCAAAGACCACCAACTTTAACTGGTCTTAACACATCTATTAGTAAGAGTTGATACTCTAAAAATAGTAGCCATTTTATAAATGGAGTATGCTTATATGAAGAAGAAAACATACATTACCGCAATAGCTTTAATCGTTTCCTCTTTCTCTTTTAGTGGACAAGCCTTTTCGGCTAATGAGCCTTCGTCTATGCTGGCGAAACTTTCGCCAGAAAATTCAGGCGGGACATTTAAGTATTCAACTGATACAAATATTTCATCCGAACAGAAAAAGGTGTATGACACTATTATAAAATATCAAACTGCATTAAATGCAGGTGATACAAAAACAATTCTCGGACTATTTGCAAATGAAAGTTATTCCCAATGGAATGATATGCTGACTGCTGACAGTACAGAAAAAAGAAAAGTCCAGTATGACAATCTTTTTCAACGTGAAAAGTTTGAGACAGAGTTTGCTTTTGATTCTATCTGGATTAATGGTAATACTGCTGTAGTCAGAACGCATCACCATATTGGTTCTGTTGTTACTAACTTCAAAGACCAAAAGACAGTAATTGACTTAAATAGGGAGGTTTTCGTTCTTAGTAAAGTTAATGGTGAATGGAAAATATTCCTGTATACATTCAATACAAATCCGTTGCAGGGGAGCGCTTAATTATTACAAAAACGGACCTTTCCGCTTATGGAGCGGAAAGGTCTCTAGTATCGTTGGAATTTGACATATCTCTTTTACGGAGAAACTTTATTCAGAATTCAGTGACGCGTTGCAATGCTGGCAACAGAATAACCGCGATCAACAACCTGTTTGACTGCTTCAATTTTAAACTCTTCGGGATAACGCTTACCGCTCATGGGCACCTCTCTTTAAGCCATCTTAAATGACTCGGAGGTGTCTGTTAAACCCGTGGCGATTCATAATTCTTGGCTTTCAAGACCATTTTATGAGATTAGTCGGATTCAATACTCCTAACTCTTACTTATGTATACTATATTAATGGTGGATATATGTTTAGTCTTGTGAAGAAAAGCTCCGATAGCCGTATAACATGGCTCATAATGGCTTTAACTGCTTTCGCTTTGGAAATAGTTGCGCTTTGGTTCCAGTATGTAATGCAGTTAAGGCCTTGTGTCCTTTGTATCTACGAGCGCTGCGCATTGTTTGGAATAATGGGGGCAGGGATTACTGGAGCGATAGCTCCACGTACTCCACTGCGCTATCTGGCGTTCGCTATATGGATTTATAGTGCAGTCCGCGGCATTCAGCTCGCGTGGGAGCAGACTCAACTTCAGCTTCATCCATCTCCCTTCATGACCTGCGATTTTGCTGCTCATTTTCCCTCTTGGCTACCACTGGATAAATGGTTACCACAAGTATTTATTGCCACCGGAGATTGTGCGGAACATCAGTGGAACTTTCTGACGTTAAGTATGCCTCAGTGGATGGTGGGCATTTTCTCAGCTTACTTGATTATTGCTGTACTAATATTGATTGCACGTCTGATCAAATCAGACGGTTCTTCTACTACCACTGAGGGATACACACGATGATTTTGTACACTTATATTATTTGCATAGCAATAAATTGCCAAGGATAACTCTGGTGTATGGGATATATACCCTTAATCCAAAGTACCGTACTTTTCCTTGGTGAGTTTTATTATAAAAGTAGTTATGAAACCCCATGATACCTTTGTCAATACAACAAAATCTCCAGTCTGGTTTGCACTCCATGAAGATGAAATTAGCGACGTATCTCGCGGCAGCATTCTCTGTGCCGTTTTTTTGCAGTACAGCTTTAGCGATGACTTATACTTTACCGTCCAATGGTAGTCGTATTGTTGGAAAAAATCAGGTGATTACTATCCCAAAAGGTAATACCCAACCACTGGAATATTTTGCGGCTAAATACCAAATGGGACTGTCTAACATACTGGAAGCGAATCCCGGCACAGACCCCTTTCTTCCAAAAGAAGGCACAGTACTGAACATTCCTCAACAGTTGATCTTGCCGGACACTGTCCATGAAGGAATTGTTATTAACAGTGCAGAAATGCGGCTGTACTACTACCCCAAAGGTACCAACACGGTGATTGTGTTACCGATTGGTATCGGAGAGTTAGGAAAAGACACACCACTCCACTGGACAACGAAAGTTGAACGTAAGAAAGCAAGTCCAACTTGGACACCGACGGCGAAAATGCATGACGAATACCGTGCTGCAGGTAAACCTCTACCGACCGTCGTGCCTGCTGGTCCAGATAACCCTATGGGGTTGTATGCGCTGTACATTGGGCGTCTGTATGCGATTCACGGGACCAATGCTAACTTCGGTATTGGCCTGCGCGTCAGCCACGGCTGCGTCCGTTTGCGCAGCGGCGACATAAAGTTCTTGTTCGAAAATGTGCCAATCGGTACCCGCGTACAGTTTATTAACGAGCCGGTGAAAGCGACCACTGAACCGGATGGTAGCCGTTACATTGAAATCCATAATCCTTTATCTAGCACTGAAAAACAGTTTGAAGATAGTGAGGCCGTACCGCTTAACCTGACCAAAAGGGTTCAAAGCTTTATCGGCCAGCCTGATGTTGATCAGTTTGTAGCGAAGCAGGCCATTCAGAACCGTTCTGGTATGCCAGTTCGTCTGAATATATGACCAACCTTATATTTGAGAGAATAGGAGAAGAATGGTAGTACCCCCTCAGGAATTGACCGGTAATACTATGAAACTTGCGCAATAAATGAGCTGAAGGGGGCACTGCAGGTGGGTGATATCTGGGTTAGAGGCTCCCGGCACTACAAAAACTTTAATGCCGGATGGCGGCATAAATGCTTTATCCGTATATGGACGCCTCCCGTTATGCAAGTTATTCTGCATTTTGTGTAACGGGAGTAAGATATTTTCGTATATCCGGTCTCTCTTTCGGTAGCGTCGTACCCGGCCATGATGTTAACTGCCCACCTAGTTCCATCCGGCCTAACGGCTTTGCTTCGCAGGGAGCCGTCGGATAAACCTGAGTTTTCAGTTACACATCACTGCTTAATGACTCCACAATCTCACAGCAGGATGACACTTCTCTGACATTCAGTCAGGTCTGTATCACATCACACGATACTCTTCCCCCCGGCTCAGTACCGACCAGGCTATACGTGCATTTTTGTTCGCCATGGCGACCGTTGCGATATTCCTGTTACGTCTTTCTGCCACCGGCTTCGCCGGTCCTCTTTGTGATCATACGCATTCAGCACCACACGGGCTCCGTGGATCAGCAGCGTTCGCAGGTAGCTGTCACCCCTTTTACTGATGTGACCCATCTTTGTTTTCCGCCGCTCGAATTTTGCCGGGGTACCCCCCCAGCCAGGCTGCCATCTCCCGCCCCCCCTTAAACTGTTTTGCATCACTCACTGCGGTGACCAGGGCTCTGGCGGTTACCGGACCGATCCCTCAGATCTCCTGAAAGTCGTCTGATACGATCATCTTCCTGCGCCAGCTGGTCATAATGATTCAGTCGTTCATCAATTGCCTGAAGTTCTTCTGTTAACTCACTCAGCAGACGGATAAAGCGGTTATCCCATTTTCCTGCTGAGAAAATATTTCCGGCAGTGCCTTACGGAGAGCGGACAACCCTACGGGAAGTACGAAGCAAATTCACCCAGCATCCCGAGCATTTCGTTGCTGAGCGCCGTTCTGTCTTGGATCAGGCGGGCACGAACCCGGTGCTCAGCCTGCATGCTCTGCTGTGCTTCAGACTTAACGGCAACATAGTGCATTCCCGGCCGGTTGACGGCCTCACAGATCGATTCGGAATCATTGGCATCATTTTTACTTCAGATAAGGCCTAACGAACTGAGGCGGAATAATGCGAACCGTGTGACCGAGTCGGGTCAGCTCGCGTGCCCAGTAATGCGAGGAGCCGCATGCTTCGATACCAATAAGACAGGGTTCGAGTCGGGCGAAAAAGGTGAGCATCCGGGAACGCCCCCGGGTTTTGCGAAGAGCGACGCGTTCCTGGCGCTCAACCGCATGACGCTGAAAACGAGGCCAATACATTTAATATCCATGTGGACACCTCCCCTTGGGAACTGAAGTTAACACCTCTGTCTGGCACATTGATGCCGTAAGGTGGGAGGTGTCCATTACATCGGCCTACACATCGCGCTGACTTGTAGACCCGATAAGCTAGCGCCATCGGGCAACCGAACCGGCTATGATGATTTCTGAAACTCGCTGACGGTTTCCCACGCAATCTGCTGCAATGCTTTTGCGGTGGCTGGGGTCATATCCGTGTCTACGGGCAGCGCTCCGCCCACTGGCGACTGGTTATACAGCGTGGCAAAGAACACACAGGCGGCTAAATAGATTCATGCGATGGAAGGGTGTACGCCATCGTGGTAATAAAGATTAATTTCCGGGTGTGCTTTACGCGCTTTTTCAAAAGCTAGGCCGACCGGCGCGACATAGCCGCCAGTTTTCTGCGCAATGGAAACATAGGCGTCAGCAAGTTTCTGTATATCCTCTGGTTGAGCCCGCTTTGCCCAGGTCATGAAGTACACAACTTTTGAACCTGCCTGATGCGCCATATCCGCCATTTTTGTCGCGGATTCGATGAAGTTCTGCCGAGTGCTCTCTTTCTGCGAGATCGTCTCCGTAGAGTTGCCTTGCAAGATGACAACGTCCCATTTTTGCAATGTATTCTGCTAGGCGAGATTATGAATTTGCCAGCCTAAATGACCGCTTGAGATGGTGATCCCCCGATATTTATACCCTTTCGCGTGATTCGGCAGTAAAGAGCGCGTCATCTTGCGCTGGCTACATTTGTGCGCAGCTTCTGCATGTGGCGATCTCCAGCGCAGCCGGGCTGGCAATGTTATTACTGGTGACGTTCTTTCCCGTTCTGGTGCGGCAGGGCGTCAGTAAAGCGTCCGCTGCCGCGATGATCGGCCTGTGCGCGTTTATGGATCTTGGCCCGGCGGTTGGAACGGCGAATCTTGCGGCCAAACATGCCGGAATGGAAAGCGCGATTTACTTTGCGCACTATCAGATGCCGGTGGCGGCTGTGGTTATGCTGGCCGTCGCGGTGGTGATTTTCTTTACCGCCAAATATTTCGATAAAAAAGATGGGTTTGTTCCGGGAACTCCGGGAACGGAAGAGGTTGCGGAAGAGGAAGGACGCAAAGTGCCCGCCATTTATGCGCTGCTGCCTGTATTACCCGTCATTCTGGTTTTAAGCCCGCTGGCGATCGCATCCATCAAAATTGACGTTGTGACGGCGATGATCCTCGGGGTGGTGGTCGCTTTTTTCTTCGAGCTGTTCGCCACGCGTGATTTCCGCGCCTGTTGCAATGGGGTGCAGGTATTTTTCAAGGGAATGGGAAGCATGTTTACCAGTATCGTTTCTTTACTGGTCTGTGCGGATATCTATGCCCAGGGGCTACAGAAGAGCGGCGCAGTGGACTATCTCCTTCAGCCCGTACAAAGCGCCGGTCTGGGCTTTACCAATATGACACTGGTGATGACGGCGCTGGTAGGCGTTACTGCGGTATTAACCGGTTCTGGCGTGGCGGCATTCTTCTCCTTTTCCGGGCTGGCGCCCTCTGTCGCGGCGAAGTTTGGTGAAAGCGCGGTCAATATGATTCTGCCTATGCAACTGATGGCGGGAATGGGGCGCTCTATTTCTCCGGTTGCAGGCATCATTATCGCCGTGAGCAAAGCGGGAGAATGTTCACCGTTTATGATCGTCAAAAGAACGTTGCTCCCGGCGTTGGCTGGGATTGCTGCGATGTTGATTGCCAACTATGTGCTGATTTAACGCTTTTCTTATTACCGGGTTTAACTCATGGACAGCAACGTGACACACGATGTTTTATACGTCCCGTTTACGGGAAGCTGTTAAGAATTTGTTAATCAAGGCAGTGGCGTGCTGGTGATAAGTCACGATCATGCACTTGTTGATACGGTTTCCGATGAGCTCAGACAGCTTCGACATGCACAATTATTGTCTGCCCAATAGTCCGATAGTTAACCTGTTTACAAAAACTGTTGCTGGTCATACTGGTGCTTTATTCCCGGTTAAGCGGGCTAGTTAACCCAAAGTGATGAACTATCCATCCTAGATTGGCAGATTAAGCTGAAAGAATAGATTTGTTGCCCTGATTTTTTCCGAATCTAAATACAGATTAGCTTAATCACTCATTGATATGTTATAACATATCAATCATGGAAGGGATGCAGAGAAGGCTTAGCATGAATACAGATAATCGTATTCCCGTTATCGTTCTGACCAGGATTCTGGGATCAAGAAAAACCACACTACTTAACAATATTCTCAGCCAGCAGCACGGCCTGTGGGTGGCGGTTATTGAGAACGAATTCGGTGAAATCGGTATAGATGATGCATTGGTTATCAATGCAGATGAAGAAGTCTTTGAGATGAATAATGGCAGCATCTGCTGCACGGTGCAAGGCGATTTGATTCATATCCTGAGTCGTCTGATGCACCGCCGCGATAAATTTGACCGTATTCTGATCGAAACCACCGGGATGGCCAATCTACTGAGTGAAGCAAATGAAGAGAGAGCCGCTAACGATCCTGAATGGTTTTCTTAGTCCTAGTAAAAACTCGAGGTTAAAAATTTGTTAATGGCAGACACCTCAACCACAACTTCGTTGTGCGTCATCGTGAACGATTTGAGCGAACAGGATGTCGGTGGCGTCCTGATTGCCAGTACAGAAATCAAGAAGGAACACCATGAAGCGCAATACCGTAAGTAATCTGACAGAAAAAGATGATTTTGATACGCTGGAAAGTATTCTCAGCGTTAATATTCATTCTCTGTTGCGGCCAGACGGCGGGACGTTGCTTTCTGACGTCCATTTTTCGGTCAAAGCAGGAGAATGTCTGGCCATTATCGGGCCTAACGGCAGCGGTAAAACTTCCCTCGTGAGAGCGATTAGTCAGGAACTGACCCATCTAAAGGGGGACATTCTTCTGCGGGGCCGTTCTATGTCTGCTTTATCCCGTCAACAGCGAGCCCGGCTGGTTGCTGTTTTGGCCCAGAATGATACACCTGATACGAGATTATCCCTTGAGGATTATGTAGCGCTGGGGCGTATCCCTCATGCCGGGGATGTACCACGTAATGTACATGACGCGATTGTAGCAAATGCCATTAAAGAAACCGGATTACAACTGCTACGCAGGCGGTCACTTTTATCGCTTTCCGGCGGCGAAAGACAACGAGCGGCGCTGGCACGGGTACTGGCACAGACGCCCGACCTGGTATTGCTTGATGAACCCACCAATCATCTCGATCCTCCCGGGCGCGAGGAACTGCTTTCCCTTGTAAAAATCAAGGGGATTGCCGTCGTGGCGGTGTTGCACGATCTGACACTGACAGAATCATTTGCTAACCGTGTTCTCCTCTTGTCGCAGGGGCAATCAGTGATCTGTGACACACCGGAGAAGGTATTGGTATCAGAATACCTTTATCCCGTTTTTGGCTTGACCAGTTTTACCGTACCGCATCCCCATACAGGAAAGGCGTTGCGTATTTTTGAAGTTCCGCATTATGTATAAATTACTTTCTGAGAGTCAGTGATGAAAAAATTGTTTATATCCATGCTGTTGGTACTGTCTGCTTCAGTAGCCAGTGCTGCCGATTTTCCTGTTACTATTGAAAGTTGTGGGACTCCTGTAACATTCTCCAGCCCGCCGAAAAGGGCTGTGATCAACGACCTTAATATGTCAGAGATGGCGTTTGTACTGGATTTGCAGGATCGTATTGTTGGGCTGACCGGTATTAGTGGCTGGTACAAAATGACGCCGGAATTTAAAAAGGCGATGGGCTCGATCCCTGAACTGGCCCCCAAATATCCCACCCTGGAAACATTGCTGGCAGCCGAGCCTGATTTCTTTTTCGCTGGCTGGAACTATGGAATGAAAGTAGGCGGCGAAGTGACGCCGGATACGTTAAGCAAATATGGCATCAAGACTTTCGTTCTGAGTGAAAGCTGTGTGTTCACCACAGCGCACAAAAATAAAGCCACGATGGATCTGCTGTATAACGATATCCTCACGCTGGGTAAGATTTTTGGCAAGCGCAATGACGCACTGTCCTTGGTCAGCGGCTGGAAAAAGAGGCTGAGTGAACTGCCGAAGCCAGCGGCAGGTACCCGTCCTTTAAAGGTGTTCGTCTACGACTCAGGTGAGGATAAACCGTTTACCAGTGGTAAATATGCGATGCCTACGGCCATGATTGAGGCGGCTGGTGGTAAAAATGCAATGGAGTCGCTGGATACCAGTTGGGGAACGACGTCTTGGGAAAGCGTGGCCGCTACTGAGCCGGACTTCATTATTTTGTTAGATTACCAGACGGGCAGCGGTGCGGATACACTGCGTCATTTTCTTGAGAATCATCCGTTAATGAAACTGACTCCGGCTGTTCAGCATCATCGATACCTGAAATTACAATATGCTGAACTGACGCCGGGACCAGCTAATGTTGGTGCGGTGGAAAAACTCGCGTGGGCAATGTACCCGACAGAAGCGAAGTGATGCTCATGTCGTACCGTTATCACTGGGTGATGTGGGGATCGATGGTCGTGCTGATTGGGTTAATGTTATTCAGCATAACCAGAGGGACAGTCTCACTGTCGCTAATGCAGGTGCTGGGTGCACTGAAGATTGTGGATGAGCCGGTATCTGCCATGGTCAGCAGAATTGTGACGGATTTACGCGTACCGAGGATGTTGCTCTCTGTGCTGACAGGGGCGGGACTGGCAATGGTAGGGGCATTGTTACAAACTACCACCCGTAACGATCTGGCTGATCCTTTTTTATTCGGGTTATCCTCCGGTGCGTCAGCAGGAGCGGTGCTGGTGATCACCCGTTTTGGTGATCGACTCGGTGTATTAACGCTCCCCGTATCGGCGTTTGTTGGTGGTGTGTGTTCCGCCATAGCAGTAATGCTGTTGTTTCATTTTAAAAAGCAACGCGGAGCTGAGCATCTAATTCTCTGCGGTCTTGCCATCTCTTTTTTGTTCGGGGCGCTGACTAGTTATTTTATTTTTTCGGGCGATCAGCGAGCCGCCAGCTCAGTGCTTTTCTGGTCACTGGGTGGCCTGGGATTAGCCACCTGGAATAATTTGCCTTTTGCAGTGTTCAGCCTGGTATTGCTGTTTGCCTTTGTCCTGTTGCGGTGGCGCTCTCTGGATGGTGTGCTGGCAGGAGAACAGACAGCGTTGTCGCTGGGGATTAACGTGAGTCGTCTGCGCATCGAGATTTTTCTTTGTTGTGCACTGGCAACATCGTTGATGGTGGCATTAACCGGCGTGATTGGATTTGTTGGCTTAATGGTGCCTCATCTGTGTCGGCATTTTGCAGGAGTTAAGCATCTGTTGTTGTTACCTCTGTGTGGCGTCTGGGGGGCAATATTACTGTGTGGCGGCGATATAGTCAGCCGGACGATACTGGCACCACAGGAACTACCAATTGGCATTATTACGGCGGGCATTGGAGGGTTCTTTATTATCATGTTACTCGCGCGAAACTCGTCCTAGAGAATATGGGCGATTACTCGCCGGGCCTCCTGTAATTTTCAAGCGATGTTATGAAACGATGGAAATCTACTGATGGTTTGAGCGTGTCATGTAAGTAAAGAAGAACTGGCAAACCTTAATGTTACATTATATCATAACAAATGATAAGTGAGGCCCAATGTTTCTCTTACTGGTCGTGCTCCCAAGCATGCCTTTGGCGAAAAGGTTAGACCTCAGGCTGCGTTCAGCAACTACATGATATCTGTCTGGATTGTGACGGAGATGCGGTACTACTGCTTGTGGATCAAAAAGGTGAAGCCTGCCACGCAAGTCGGCGGAGTTGTTTTTACAACGCTATTAAAGGCGATGAGCTAACCGTGCTCGTGCTCAACGATCCTAGTTAATCCGAACACAACGAATATCTGAGGAGATGTAAGGTAATGTCCGAAGTCAGTACAAATTTTCATGACGATAAACGCCTGCCGGTTACCGTACTTTCGGGATTTTTGGGAGCAGGGAAAACGACACTGCTTAACCACATCCTGAACAACCGGGAAGACCGTCGTGTTGCTGTCATTGTCAATGATATGTCTGAGGTAAATATTGATGCTGCCCTTGTGAGGGAAGGTGGTGCAGAACTCTCCCGGACTGATGAAAAACTGGTAGAAATGAGCAACGGGTGCATTTGCTGCACATTGCGCGAAGATCTTCTTCTAGAAGTTAATCGTCTGGCAAAAGAAGGGCGTTTTGATCAGCTTGTTATTGAGTCTACCGGTATATCTGAGCCTCTGCCTGTTGCTGAAACATTTACCTTTGCTGGCGATGACGGTGAAAGCCTTTCGACGGTGGCCCGCCTTGACACTATGGTCACTGTGGTGGATGCGTACAATTTTCTGAAAGACTACAGTTCGGAAGACAGCATTCAGTCACGCGGAGAATCGTTAGGTGAAGGAGATGATAGGAGCGTTGTTGACTTGCTGATCGATCAGATTGAATTCTGTGATGTGCTGGTCCTTAATAAAGTTGACCTTATCAGTGAAGCGCAAAAAGAAAAACTGATGGCGATTTTACGTTCGCTTAACCCACGGGCCAGAATCGTTGTTTCACAGTTTGGACAGGTTCCGCTGAGCAACATACTTAATACCGGGCTGTTTGATTTCGAGCAGGCTGCTCAGGCTCCCGGCTGGCTTAAAGAACTCCGGGGTGAACATACGCCGGAAACAGAAGAATATGGGATCACCAGCTTTGTCTTTCGCGCCCGCCGGCCTTTTCATCCGACCCGTTTCTGGCAGGTGATGGAAAATGAGCTGGATGGAGTCGTTAGATCAAAAGGTTACTTCTGGCTGGCCAGCCGTCCGGAATTCGCAGGTTCATGGTCACAGGCTGGTGGCATTGCGCGCCAGGCGCTGGGGGGTATGTGGTGGGCGAGTGTGCCGAAAGAACGTTGGCCAGAGGATGCTGAGTCACTGAAGTTCATCATGTCTAACTGGATAGATGGCATTGGTGATGCCCGTCAGGAACTCGTTTTTATTGGAATGGATATGAATGAATCAAAACTGCGCAACAGACTGGATTCCGCCCTGTTAACGGATGCAGAAATGGCTGAAGGGCCTCAAAATTGGCGGCATTATCCCGATCCTGTTGAGCCTTGGTTCGAAGAATGAAACGAAGGCACCTGCATTTATCGGGTGCCTTCGTATGAGGGCGAAAAAGGGGCCAATTTACAACAATTCTTCCCAGCTAAACTTCGACGATTTTCAAAATATTGAGTCCTCCATGAGTGCACATAAACAAAGATTATGTTAATATCGCATTCGCTCCTCTTCACGTGACTCATCTCCTTTGCCTCGGAAGGCAAAGGAGATATGACAAACAACTATTTCGCCATAGAAGCCAAAAACATTGCAACAGTACCTTTCACGGAGATCTCGGTATATTCAAAATGTTCAGAAAGTATTTTTTTTAGCCCTTCTTCAGAATCACTCATATTAGAAAAAATACCTTTGTGATTATAAATCCTCATTAGTTTCGATGAGAAACTATTATGCTTTACCCCATCGCCAAGTATGGTTGCCCCGTAAAGTATTCCGTCCTTAGTTAAAGCAGCTTTCACGTTTTTTATGACAACACCTTTATCCACCATCGCCCCAGGAAGACAATGTAAGAGATAATACATTGATATAGAATCGAATTTACCATGTAGTTCCTCTGGATAAGATTCAAATACATTATGCTGAACTTCATACCGTATTCTGGCTTTCCCTATCCTTGCTGATGCCGTTTTCAAACTAGCCTTATTGAGATCCATAAGTGAGATATTGTAATTTGCAGGAGCTTTGGCAAGATAATACCCAGTTCCAACGCCAATATCTAAATGGTTAGGTCTTAAATTTTGTAAAAAATAAGGGAGCAAAATCTCTTTTGTCGGACAATGCCAAGCGTAACTGTTGGAAATGCTCAGCACCCACCAGTCATAAAGCTTCAAAGTGAATGGTGTGTAGATCTTCGTTCCGTTATCAACATTACTCATTAGTTATACCTTGCAACAGTCAATGTGGATAAGCAGAGCATATAGTAATATGCTCAATATCTCCTTTCTATTTTATCACGATTTTTTCCACCACTTACCAAGATTTACAATAAACAACATATTGTTGCAATGTGTTGCCATTTTGTTCACATACTTGGTAATTTATAGGTATATTGCATAAATATAAAGTTGACTTTTAGAGTTCTTTTGTGTAGGTAAACTCTCATGGAAATGAGGTAAGAAACAGAAGACTATAAAATTTGAAGTCAAAAATGGTAACTGAGCTCCTCCTCGTTTGGGGGCTTAGGAGATATAACTAGTGGAGAATGAAATGCATCTTTCACGGCGAATTTTTATTCAGAATGCAGCATTAGGATTATCTGCAGCAACTCTTTCGGCAGCATCTGTTGCAGCCCCCCAACTCCCCACCCCGCATACACCCCTAAAGCAAAAAACTGTAATGCCTCACGATCTTATTAAGATCATTAGCTTGGATGGACTGGAGAAAAAGGCTAAAAGTGTTATGTCTGAGGCTGCTTACGCTTATATTGCTCATGGTGCCGGAGATGAATGGACCTACCATGAAAACCGTCGGGCGTTTAATGATTATCCATTATTACCACACAGATTAAGTGGTGTGGCAGCAGATAAGATTGACATTCAAGTTGAGTTGCTGGGACATAAGTTACCTCATCCATTACTCATTGCTCCTATGGGAGCACATATGTTTGTTCATCCTGAGGGAGAGGTTATTGCAGCTGCAGGAGCCGAAAATTCAGGTGCCCTTTATGAATCTTCCGGGGCTTCCAATCGCCCTCTGGAAGATATTGCAAAAGCCAACAAAGGAGCTAAATGGTTTCAGTTATATTTCAATGCTGACACTGGGGTTACTAAAAGCTTACTGGAGCGAGCAAAAGCTGCGGGTTATTCCGCCATAATCATTACAGCTGATGCACTTGGGCCAGGAATGAGTGATGCGTTTCTTAGAATGAAATCCCCTTTCCCTGCAGGAGCTACTTTCGGAAATCATGACCCACGCTATGGCGGAAAAGGGGATTTTTTTAATCAAAAAGTAGAACTTACACCTGCAGACATCGAGTTTGTCAAAAAAATAACTGGGTTACCTGTAATTTTGAAAGGAATACTCAGGGGAGATGATGCTGAAACAGCAATCCAAGCAGGGGCTGATGCAATACAGGTATCAAACCATGGGGGGCGACAAATTGATGGAGTGCCAGCGGCAATAAGTCAGTTGCAGGAGGTTGCATCCAGAGTGGGGCACAAAGTACCGATAATTTTTGACAGTGGCATCCGCCGTGGAATTGATATTGTAAGAGCTCTTTCATTGGGAGCCACTGCTGTTGCTATCGGGAGACCTATTCTTTATGGTATAGCTGTTGCTGGGAGCAATGGTGTTGCGAGTGTTATTGAGCATTTGAAGATGGAGTTAAAGAGCGCAATGCTATTAACAGGTGCTGTTACGCTAAAAGATTTATCGTCAAAATTTGTTAAGTTTTGAACAATGTATTCTTTAAGGTAAAGATAGTTATGATAAACCATTTAAGATATTTGGATATTGGAAAGTACAGCTCCGTCCTGCTTGTTTTAGCCAGAATTATGATGGGCTTCCTTTATATTTCATCAGGCATCCCAAAGCTATTAGCGTTTAGTAGCACAGTTGATAAAATGTCTGATTTAGGGTTAATGTTACCATCCATCACTGCAGCAGCGGTTGTCGTTATTGAAGTTATAGGCGCTATAATGATAATAACGGGTTTTTTTACTCGAGTGACAAGTCTTATCTTATGTTTGTATACAATCGCAGCATCTATTATCGGTCATGCTTTCTGGAGTATGCCAGATGCTCTTGCTCACGACAACATGATTCATTTTTATAAAAACATATGCATCTCAGGAGGATTCCTGACGTTAGCGATATTGGGACCAGGAAGTATATCATTTGATAAACGCTAAGCTTTGGCCCTATTGAATCTTCTCCGGTAGCAAAGTCGAAGAGGTCTATTTATAATTTTTAAATAAAGCTACAGCTGAACTGGTTGAAGTTCGTGGCCATTTCCACATAACTTACGTTAACTCTTCCAACAGACCACCGGCGGTTGTAGATAGCCATGAACGAACTGTATGGCTTCCTGCAACCGCCGGTTTGCTAAGCCGTCACGCCCCGAGACCCACTCGGGAATAATGAAAATCTGGCAGCAACACTCACTTGGAGTGAATAGCGTAAGGTATCAAAAAACTTGGCATTACAGGCTCTAATTTTTACTTCCTCTCCAGTGGATACGGGCAACAGCATTATGAGGATGCAGACTTTCCTGATACTCACCCCCTGATATCAAATGCCTCACAAAAGGGCGCACAACGAAAAATGTTATTGAGCCGACGGGCAGCATCTTCGCAAAACATCAGATTCTGACCATTAGCCACCGCAAAAGTCTGTTCGTCGCTCCGTTTGACAACCGTTTGCACGGCTGTCCCGAGAGCAACTTCAGCATAATCAATCAGCGCAATCACTGCCTGTGATTGCGCTGATTGATTAAGACGGATATTCACCCATGCCCAGCTTCGCTGGCTGTGCGGGGTTGCCGGCATTCCTTTCTCAACAAGCCAGTCGGCTATTTCTGCTACCGGGAGGCTGTCGATCCGGTTACCAAAGTCTTTGCTAAACTGCAAACCCGCGACGTGGCGGCTAAGTGCAGCGGAAGCCGGGCAGGTTGATGAATAAGGGATACCCACTTTGAGGGTAATCGAAAAAGATTGCCTGAGTTCGGCGCTCAGAGTCAGAGGATAAGCTTTCCAGTCGGAGTGATTAGAATTTAACGACTTACGCGACAGTAACAACTCCCCTGAAATCTCAATACTGGCTTCATCACTACGTCCCTGATGAGATACCAGAAATGCTTTCAACACATGTTGCAATAATGCCGGTGTGATTTCCCCTTGTGTCAGTTCGTCCAGAAGAAGATAAAGACGAGACATATGGATTCCCTTTTCAGCTTCAGGTGACCTGAGAAGGTTTATGCCGGCATTGACCTTTGCTGATATCGGCCTACCTGCGATGTCTATTGGCAGGTCAATTTGTTCCATGCCAACCCAAGATAATGACTCGCCCCCACCGTCACCCTTAGTGGACTGAATATCCGGTAGCATGCCTGGGCATAAGATATGATCAAGCACCTCCTGCCTTTCATGGCGGATAAGCCGCCGGAAGTAGTCCTGTTGCACAGGGTTCATGTAATCTTCTGGCAGCATCGCCAGGATTTTTTCTCGTTCAGCCCGGGTAGGTTTAGTCATGTCCTGTACCGATAAAATCGCGGAATATAACATGACTATTACTGCAAAATAACCTGTTAAGCCAGCCGGGCCACTTTCGTGGGCCAGGGATCGTGGAAAATCCCCCCCTGCTGCCACCAGAGAATTTCCTCTTCAGTGAGTAAACACTGGCGCAATGCGAGGGCAAAATCGTCAATTTCGCCGCTCTCGCCAATAACAGTCAGGCAGCAGCGCCGGTCACCAAATCTGCCAGGCATTTTTGCCAGTTGCTGACGGATAGCTGCGCGTTCTTCCTTTGTCAATGAATTATCAGTGTGAGTCAGGACCCCGGCTTTCCAGTAGCTTATGAATTCGAGATTGATGCTCCCTGCTGCCTGGTTCCACAATAATGCCAGGTCATCCCTTCCCGGTAGCCAGAAAAAACCCTTGCTGCGGTAAACGCCTGCGCCCATGAAACGATGGCAGGTATCCCACAGCCGCTGTGGATGAAATGGTCGGTCATCCTCAATGACCCTCCACGAAATATCGTATTTTTTATCGGTTTCATCCGGCAAAACTGCGTCAATGGCATCCTGAAGCTCATCGATAAGTAACGCCACCCGATGAAAATCGTAATCCGGCATGGAAAGCAATTCATCCAGCTGTAAATTTCCCCAGGGCACGGCCATAATTGCAACCTGGGGATTAAGGGGATGTATGGCTCTGGCTACCTCAGTAACCACATAGAAGGGTAACCGGTCGTTTTTGGTTAACAAGAGCTTATTACAGAACATAATCTGTTCTGCCAGCAGGCTTTCCACTCCCCGGGTTCCTTTATTGAGGTGCTCCTGGAAAACCGGAATAAGCTTCTTTCCACCGTCGTAGTCATCATTAAGCATGACCGTATCAACAAGAGACAAAAATGCTTTGAGACTTACCAGGGGATGTTCTCGCAGATAGCGGACCAGAGGAAGAGGATGGCTGCTACCTGAGGTTTCCAGTAAAATAAAATCCGCAGACCGTTTTTCGAGCAGGTTTTTCAGCGCGGAATCCAGCTTCTGGATCCCGCTTCTGCTGCTGATACTGTCTGCTGAAATACTCACAAAATTGTTACTGGCTGCATCAACGATTTCTGTGTTGGCTATCAGGACGCCATCCACATCAAGTTCACTCATGTCATTAACGATGACGGATACAGTCATTCGCCGTTTGTGTGCCTGTGTAAGAAGGTTTTTTAGCAGAGTAGTTTTCCCTGCCCCCAGAAAACCATTAAGGATAATGAGCGGTGTTCTTTTCATAGCACCCAGCCTTATGCCGCCAAACGTTAATGCAATCAAGTTGCAATAATACCGGCTTCCTGCCAAAATTCAAATGACATGACTCGGAGGGGGAAATATGGCAACACCAGTAGCCAAAACGTATGACTGGAAGCAAGCGTTGCGCACACATGGTTTGCGGGCAACGCCATCCACCCTTGCTACACTGCAGTGCCTTGAACATGCCAGTCAGGCCATGAGCCATGACGATTTAACTCAGCAACTGGGCGAGCAGGCTCCCGATCGTGTGACCCTTTACCGAATACTGGAGCGGCTAATGCAGGCCAGTATTGTCCAGCGTTATACCGACTCGGCAAGAACTCAGCGTTTCGCTCTGACTCTACGGGCTACCGTAGGACTTTTTGAATGCGATAACTGCCATCATGTTATTCCTATTGAGCGGGATCCAACCCTGGAAGCGGCCATTGGATTGGTAAAGTCACATCTCACTGGGCATGGTATGACCGAACGGGAAATTACCCTTTCCAGCCATGGAATCTGTCCGAACTGTAATCGAACCATCTCCAAATAATTTTTCTTATTCCGGACGACTGCTAGTATGTTGCCCAGCGGAACCAGCCTCCCGGCATAGATCGGGATGTGACAGTACTGAGAAGAGCTTTCGACTCCTCTTGAGGCAAGCAGTATAGGAGTCCTCTCAGGAGAGGCAATACAGTATATCATCCCGTTTAATATCGGGCGCCTGGCTGACGAATGTTTACACTCCTGTCAGCTTACGGTAGTATCACTTATCGGGCTAACCACCCGTTTCCATATATTTCCATGACGTGTGATTACGTCGCCGTACAGTCATATGCTGTACGGCTTTTTTGATACTGGTCTTAAGTAGCTTGAGGTATCCTGAGCTGCTTCAGCCCAGCGGTTGAAGCTTGTTGGTCAAATCACGATGCTTAACCACCTCCGCCTACATTGCCATACATTCGCTTCATATGCCCATTTTTACACACCTCCAGTTTGCCCCCCCTTTCAAACTGCTCTGACCTCATGTTTTTCAATAAATTTTTATATTTAATCAATAAGTTAATGAATGGAGAAGCCGGAGATTTTTCATAAACAGCGAAAACCCACATGGTCACCGCCCCATAACGGGCCAAATCACCGGAAAGCATCCACAAAGAATGATAGTATTCATAATTTTCAAAAGTTACTAACCCTTTATCATCTTTGCGTTATGTGCTAGCGTAGAAATAATGTCCACTTCTGTTTATAGACGGGTAATCATCAGATGAAAGTCAAAATGATCGTTGCGCTCTCATTAGCCACTACTTCATTCAGTTGTCTGGCATTCAGATCACCACCAAATACCATTCAAGCAGCTTCGGATAAGCTCAGCACTCTCGAAAGTAATATTTTGGGAAGTTTTTATAGCCAACATAAAGCCATACCGCAGACAACCATCATGGGGACATGTAGTGCTTCTCCTGTTCCAGGGTGCTCTTGTCCATTTTGCACGATGCTCCGTAGCCAAAACCGATGACACAGGGCACTTAGTTAACATTATAAATGTTAAAGAAAATCTCCATGAAAGGAGAGAAGAATGGTAACCGAAAATAAATTATACCACTATCGAATGTGACACACAGCCACTCCACAAAACCAAGTCTGTCCGACAGCGATAAGAACGGCTTAGGTGCCGGAGTTCACTTGTTCAATGAGCCTTTTAGCATGGTGTTGAGTTACGGCTAACCCAGCCGGGTAAACCGACGCAAAACGAATTTATTAAGAGGTTTAACGGACGATTCCGCGCTGAATGTCTGAATTTGCGCTGGTTCAGCGATATCGTTCACACAAGAAGAATCATTAACGACTAGAGGCCGGATTATAACGAGTGTCAGTTACTAGACTGGCCCCCTGAATCTCCAGACAACCAATATCACTTAAATAAGTGATAGTCTTAATACTAGTTTTTAGACTGGTCATTGGAGAACAGATGATTGATGTCTTAAGACCGGAGAAATGCAAGCAGCGTACCATGCAGGAAAAGATCGCTATTGTTCAGCAGAGCTTTAAACCGGGAATGACTGTCTCCCTTGTTGCCCGGCAACATGGTGTGGCAGCCAGCCAGCTATTTCTCTGGCGTAAGCAATACCAGGAGGGAAGTCTTACTGCTGTGGCTGCCGGAGAACAGGTCGTTCCTGCCTCTGAACTTGCTGCCACCATGAAGCAGATTAAAGAAGTCCAGCGCCTGCTCGGCAAAAAAACGATGGAAAATGAACTCCTTAAAGAAGCCGTTGAATATGGCGAGCAAAAAAGTGGATAGCGCACGCGCCCTTATTGCCCGGGGATGGGGAGTAAGCTTCGTCAGCTGTTGTCTCCGGGGGGCGCGTGCGCAGTTGCACGTCATTCTCAGACGAACCGATGACTGGAAGGACGGCCGCCGCAGCCGTCACACGGATGATACGGATGTGCTTCGCCGTATACACCATGTTATCGGAGAGCTGCCCACATATGGTTATGCTGCTTCGCAAACAGGCCGAACTTGATGGTATGCCTGCGATCAATGCCAAACGTGTTTACCGGATCATGCGCCAGAATGCGCTGTTGCTTGAGCGAAAACCCGCTGTACCGCCATCGAAACGGGCACATACCGGCAGAGTGGCTGTGAAAGAAAGTAATCAGCGATGGTGCTCTGACGGGTTTGAGTTCCGCTGTGATAACGGAGAAAAACTGCGGGTCACGTTCGCGCTGGACTGCTGTGACCGTGAGGCACTGCACTGGACGGTCACAACGGGTGGCTTCGACAGTGAAACAGTACAGGACGTCATGCTGGGAGCAGTGGAACGCCGCTTTGGCAGCGGGCTTCCGGCGTCTCCAGTGGAGTGGCTGACGGATAATGGTTCATGCTACCGGGCGAATGAAACACGTCAGTTCGCCAGGATGTTGGGACTTGAACCGAAGAACACGGCAGTGCGGAGTCCGGAGAGTAACGGAATAGCAGAGAGCTTCGTGAAAACGATAAAGCGTGACTACATAAGTATCATGCCCAAACCAGACGGGTTAACGGCAGCAAAGAACCTTGCAGAGGCGTTCGAGCATTATAACGAATGGCATTCGCATAGTGCGCTGGGTTATCGCTCGCCACGGGAATATATACGCAGGAAGTTATCGCAACCGTAAGAGAGAAAAGGCGACTGGATATATAGGGGCAAATCCAGTGGAGCCAATGATGAACTCCCAATCCGAACCGACAATTATTATTAACGGCACTACACTTACTGATGCACAAGTAATGACTCTCCGCTGCGCCTGTTCTAATTTCGGCTCAGATCTGCTTGAGAATGGTCTTGGCAATGATGAAAGCGGTAAGGCAATGAGTGCTGGCTATCTGGCCAGACTACGCGAATTAGATAAATTACTGCATTTACACTGTAAGTCTTAGCTGAGAGAGCAGTTTGATATCACAGGTTACCTAACTAAGGCCGAGCCAGTAGCCTTTTTTACGCCTGTCTTCCACTCCCGCGCCATAGCTTGACGTTACAGAACCGCGAATTCAGCTTTTTAGCGCCTCTCAAGTTGTTTCATCAGCGCTACCGCATCGGCTTCCGGCATGGCGAACTGCACACGATGGCGCGCCGCGACATCGAGCGCAAACACCTTCGTATAGACCTCCGTCGAGCTAATCGATTTGTGGCCCATCAGGCTCTGCAAAACCTTCAGTGGTATGCCGGCATACAGCATGTGCATCGCGTAGGAGTGACGGAACGTATGGGGGGTCACCGGTACTGAGAACGTCACCCCGTCGGCCGCTGCGGACTCCACCGCTTCGCTAAGCCAGGTGCGGACGGTACGGTCTGTGATCTCCCAGATGCGCGCCTTCTCCATTCTGCCGGTGCGCTTGTTTCGTCTTTCCAGCGGAATTTTCAGGGTGGCCACCATCATCTGCAGCTGGCTGACGTAGTGGTGATCGGAAAGCGGAACCAGGCGATGAGCCTGACTACCGGCCGGCGCTCGACCGGCTGTCCTGGCCGCTTTTTCGGTGCGCTGCTTGAGCGTGGCCAGCTGCACGAACGGATACGGTGGTGCCAGCGAAAAATCCCCCCGGGTCAGTGCCAGCGCTTCGTTAATACGCGCCCCGGTGTTCCACAGCGTCGCCAGCAGCATTTTGCGGTGCAAATCGGGCACATAATGGAGCAGGGCGCTGACTTCCGGCGCCAGCAGGTATTTCGGCAGTTCATCCTGAATGAGCGCCATCTGGCGCAGGGCGAGGGCGGCAGGGTAATCGATCGCCACTGGCAGCTGCGCAGCGGAAAACGAAACGCCCGGACCTGGTAATGCCGGCATCATTGACTGTTATCCTCCGTCTCCAGGAATGGCTCATTTGTGTTCAAATTAATCACAGTTCTGACCCACGATAAATATCGTCAGTCCCCCGGGAACCTTCATTGCGGCCAGTTCAGTACAATTCCCGGCCAGGATCTTCATGTTTTCCGCTGTGGCATCCACCGGATAAAGCGCCTGTGTCAGGAGTGACAGATTATGCTCACTGCAGGAAAGCCCCGCGCGGTGAAGACATGACAGGTACCCTTTTTTAACTGCTGCGGCATCGGCGGCATCCATCATATTGAAGTAATCCAGAGGCGCCGGCGAAAATTCCTCCTCCGCGACGGTTTCAAGAAACCGTAGCATCTCCGGGCGAACTGGCAGGGGCAGAACGGCGGCCTGAAATTCGTCACAGCTGAATCCACCGCAACTCTGCGTCGCCAGTCGCCAGCCATCGGTGTTACCGTTCGGCACAGTTACCGTAGAGGCCAGAACCAGCCCCGGCCAGCGATCTTCCCGATCAAACCCGTAATCAAAACACTGCTCAGGAATGTCCTGCAGATTCTTGCCATGTTGTCCGGGCTCTATCATCCCGAACCTGATCTGGGGAGTATGCTTATACACAGACTGGGCCTGTTCGTTAGTACTTTAGTTGAGAAACAGCGCTGGCATTTCATCTGACATCATCACATGGCGGGTCCGCTTCCCGCGAAAAATACGGCGCATCATCGGCGTAAAATCACAGGGCTCCCAGCCATAAGGCCAGGTATAGTAAATCCCGTCCTTCAGCTTACTGTCGCGTCGCTCAGGCCCCGCTACGATACGTCTGACCTCCCTGTTCAGCGCCTCACCGCGCAGGCCATACTGCCCCAGGTAGCGGCGCAGCCGCGTTCCCGGCATCCGCGGGTCAGATTTCACGTAACCATTAACATCCAAATGCTGCGTGGCGGTGATGATATTCATGCCGTACTTGCGCATGGTGCGTAAGGCGACGTCCATCACGTCCGTGCCTGTCTGTGTTTCGTCACTGGTTGTATTCATGTTGCTTCCTGTCAGCTTGTTGAATTTCACCTTCGGCCAGCACTTCCCCGGCTCCTTAATTCTGGCCAGTAAGTCTGAAACATCCCAACCCGTGCCGGATGTACCGGCTCATTCATCCTGGGGGTCAGTATGCCCGGAAGCGGTCTCCGTCCCGGTGACCGCTGCCACTTCCTTCAGTATTGATGACCATCCCCCGGCAAACCATTCCCCTGGGTCTTCGCCACTGAGTACCTGCTGCAGCCAGCGGGAAGGGGAGCGACGCTTTGCGTCACGGAACCAGACCGGATGGTGCTGACCCATGACGGACCAGAAATCAAAATCCGGCTCCGGGGGCGAGAACACATACGCATTCATGACCAGATTCCCGCAGTGTTGTCTGAGGAACAACAAAAAATCTTTCAGGTTTCCGTACCCTCCCGACCCCATACCGGCACCAAGGAAAAACGCCTCTGTTACCACGCCGGCAGTGATACGACCGTTCTGCTCATGCTGGCGCAGGATCATCAGGGTGCCATCATGGCGCCCACCGTCGATGCGGATGAACTCAAAGACATACCTTTCATCATCATCCGGGAAGAAAAATTCCTCCCAGCTGACACCGGAATACGTTCCCAGTATCACCAGCGGGAACATCATCCCGTCACCGGTAGTCAGCCAGTCCGCACTGGTGCCGAACCGGCTTTCAATCCGTTCAGCCAGATCACGGGTTAACTCACCGGCGCCATCGATACAGTCCAGGATCAGTCCCGGGGAAACATGTAACCGGTGAGCTATCCGTACCTGGTCGGCGATCCGCGTCGGCCCGGGATGCCCGGCCCCCGGGAAAAAGCCGTCAGCGGACAGACGGTCAAACAGGGCGCGCAGACGCCCGCCACATTCCTTCTGCCACTGTTGCCGGCTGGAGAGGATTTCCGGAGAGGTGGTCCCGGCAGGATACTGTCTGGCCAGCGCCAGGCGGATCTCCCCTTCGAGTGAACGTTCATTTTTCATCGCTGACTGCTCAATGCGTGCAAACAGCGCATCGTCAACATTTCTGGCCTGGATCTTCGCCATGACTCCTTCCTTATGCAAAACGTATTCAGGACTGGTAAATGGTTATTGAAGTCAACATGCAACCAAACTTACCGGAATAACAATAAATGTATACTTTATGATTCATTTTGTACACAAGTGAAGAAATCAGCACATGATAAGCCATGAAACAGTCACGCCGTTAAATTACCGGACGGCCATTCCCTCCTGATCCGACTTTTCACGTATAACGAAGTTTCCGGAAGTGTACCACGGTCACGGAATAACCACACCGCCCTTTTCCGGTGGTGAGCGGCCGATCGCGGGGCAGGGGAGGGACACAACATATAGCGTCAGTGTCAGCTGGGAAAACCGCTACATCTTGTGTTGCCGGGCCGCTGCGCGCCGGAGGCCGGAAAGCAGATCCGGAACTACCTTTTTTCGGATCTGACCGGGAAAAGAGAGAATACAACATAGGTTCAACATATCCATATGCCGGGCATCTGCATAGGTGTGGCATACGCATATACTTACCATCTGCATATGCTATGACTATACATATGCTTTGCATCTGCATATACTGAACATAGTCATACAGGCCGGTCGGCCAGGAGGAAATGATGAGAACTGTATCCATTTTTAAAAACGGCAATAACCGCGCCATTCGTCTGCCCCGCGATCTGGATTTTGAAGGAGTGAGCGAGCTGGAGATCGTCCGGGAAGGGGACAGCATTATTTTGCGTCCCGTCCGGCCGACCTGGGGCTCGTTCGCGCAGTTCGAGAAGGCAGACCCGGACTTTATGGCGGAGCGCGAGGACGTTGTCAGCGACGAAGGACGATTTAACCTGTGAACAAGACCTATATGCTCGACACCTGTATCTGCTCGTTCATCATGCGCGAGCAGCCGGAAGCCGTCCTGAAGCGCCTGGAGCTGGCGGTGCTGCGCGGCCAGCGCATCGTTGTCTCGGCCATCACTTATTCTGAAATGCGCTTCGGGGCCACCGGCCCGAAGGCCTCCCCGCGCCACGTCGAGCTGGTCGACGCGTTCTGCGCCCGCCTCGATGCCATCCTGCCCTGGGATCGCGCTGCGGTGGACGCCACCACGGAGATTAAGGTGGCGCTGCGAATGGCCGGGACGCCGATCGGCCCGAACGACACGGCCATTGCCGGGCACGCCATCGCCGCCGGTGCCGTGCTGGTGACGAATAATACGCGGGAATTTGAGCGGGTACCGGGTCTTGTGCTGGAAGACTGGGTAAGATAACGCTGTAAAACAAAACAGGCGGTCTGGCGCAGCCGGACACTCTTTCAGTCAGCGGTATATAAAGGAATAAAAGATGCCTCTGATCACGCGGCTTATGCTGCAAAACTTTAAAAAGTTTCCGGAACTGGACCTGCGCTTCACTCATGACCGTAACATTCTGGTCGGGGACAATGAGTCCGGGAAAAGCACGATTCTGCTGGCCCTTGACCTTGTGCTGAGTGACAGCCGGCACCGGGTCGAGGCATTGGGTGTGGAATCGCTCCTGTCCCAGTCAGCAGTAAGGCAGTTTCAGGAAGGTGAGCGCCGCGCCGATCAGTTACCCGTGCTGACAGCTGACGTTTTCCTGAGTAATGGGGGAGATCCTGACCTGAACGGCAGGCAAAATCTGGCGGGTATCAATGCGGATGGTCTCAGAATGCGTATTGCACCAATGACGGAGGAATACGGCCAGGATATTCACAATGTACTACAGCAGGATCCCGATAATTTTCCCTATGAATACTATTCCGTGCGGTTCAGCACCTTCTCCGGTGGTCATTTCGCCAGCTTCAGACGCTATCTGCGCCATCTGCTCTTAGACAGTGCACGCATCGATAACGAGCACGCCGCACAGGAATATACGCGCACAGTTTACAGCGTCAATGTGCCGGTGGCCGATCGGTACCGGCTTGAAAACAGTTACCGGCAACAGAAAATGCACTTCTGCACCCGGCATCTGTCAGCCATAAACGACACGCTGGAAACGTATCAGTTTGGCGTGCGTTCCGGTGCTAAATCAGGGCTTGAGGCGAATCTGGACATTACCGAGGACGGTATTTCCATTCGTCACCGTGGAAAAGGAAGGCAGTGCTTCATCAAAACGGAGTTTGCGCTGCAGCGGCATCAGCAGCAGGGAGAGCTCCACGTACTGTTGCTTGAGGAGCCGGAAAATCATCTCAGCCATGTCAGTATGAAGAGGCTGGTTAATCAGCTTGCCACTGAACGGCAGACGCAGGTGTTTATTGCCACACACAGCAGCCATATCTCCTCCCGCCTCGATCTGCGTAAGGCAATCCTCCTCGGGTCTGCCCGGCCGGTACTGATGAATGAACTTTCCGCTGAGACTGCCGCCTTCTTCATGAAAGCACCGGATAATAACGTACTGGAATTTGCGCTGGCCAGACGTGTGCTGCTCGTGGAGGGGGATGCTGAGTTTATTCTGATCGAGGCCTTTTATCGCCGCCTGTATGGCAGGGCACCGGAGGAAGACGGAGTTCACATCATCGCTATCGGCGGAACGAGTTTCCGTCGTTATCTTGAACTGGCCCGTCTTCTGGAAAATCGCGTCGCGGCCCTTCGTGATAATGACGGCAACTATCAGCAAAACTGCGATGAACGCTATGCTGACGTGATTTGTTCCCGCTCCCGGGTATTTGCTGATCGCGATAACACCCGATCCACATTTGAAATCAGCCTGTATCAGGATAACGCTGATCTGTGTGATACGCTTTTCCGCGGACCCCGCCGGACACTCACGGTGCAGGAATACATGCTGGCCAATAAGGCAGAAGCAGCATTCCGGCTGTTACAGCTGCACGCCGGAGAGCTGACCGTACCTGATTATATTCAGGAGGCACTGGCATGGATAAGAGAGTGATATTTGCGGTTGCCGGCTCGGGCAAGACCACGCTGCTGATACGACGGTTGAGTGAGGACAGGAGGACGCTGCTCCTGACCTTCACCGTGAATAATGAAGCGCATCTGCGGGCACAGATTATCAGACGTTTTGGCTTTATCCCGGAAGGGATCAGGGTGATGACCTGGTTTGAGTTTCTGCACGGTTTTTGCTTCCGGCCTTTCCTGCAGGAGCAGCTGGCATCGCGTGGCCTGAGCTTCGACCAGCCCCCACCCAGAATACCGCGCACGAATGCCCGGCATTATCAGGATCCCGCCGGACGGCTGTATCACCGGAGGCTCGCACATTTACTGACAGCCCGGGGGTTGCTGCCGGATATCCGTATCCGGCTTGCCCGTTACTATGATGAACTGCTTGTCGATGAAGTCCAGGACTTTGCCGGACATGACTTTAATTTTCTGCTGGAGCTCTGCCGCGCGGAAATCACTGTGCTCTGTTGCGGCGATTTTTATCAGCATACCTTTGATACAAGCCATGACGGCAACGTTAATTCAACGCTGCACGACGACATCACGCGATATGAGGCCCGCTTCGACGCAGCAGGTTTCGCGATTGACCGGGACACGCTCAACCGGACATGGCGTTGCTCAGCTTCAGTGTGCGAGTTTATCACCGGGCAACTGAACATCCGTATCGCTGCCCATGGGATACATGCCTCCCTGATTGAAACGATCGCAGATACAGAGCGCTCAGCCACCCTGCACGCCGATAATACGGTGATTAAGCTCTTCTATCGTGAACATCACCGTTACGGCTGCTATTCCATGAACTGGGGCGCCAGTAAAGGGCTCGATCACTTTCAGGATGTCTGCATTGTGATGGGATCCTCCCACTGGAAGCTTCTGACCCGTCAGGAACTGGCAACCCTTCCACCGTCGTCCCGTAACAGGCTGTACGTGGCATGCTCACGGGCGCGCGGCAACATTTATTTTGTTCCCGAAACTCATCTGCGCCGATTCCGAAACTGAGTTACCGACTTCTCAGTCGGGCACAAATCAGTAAAAAGCGAGGGTCATCGACGGGAATACCGGCTGGACAGGTGCGGTTCCGGTTCTCGCTTTCCGGAACCTGGCTAACAATATGTAACATTATCATTAAATACAATTATGCCAGTTATTTTTATTCGCAAAATGCTAATAATGTGGCATACACGCCAGTATGAAAACATTGTTAACTTTTTAAGTTCTGAATGGTATGTCGCTTGTGCAGTTAAAAGTGCAGATCATTGAAAGTATTGTACGGTTTTGTTGACCGGAGACTGTTTCATCGTCGCGGATAATGAGCAGAATTATCCGTCCACTATATCTGGGGCAGGCTGAAAACATGGAATGGTTGGTTATGGATGCTGAGATTCTGTCATTTATGAAACAATTTCATTTGTGGTACTGTAAAAATAGTTTTTCTGATTTACCTGAGCTGTGAATATGGCATACTGCAGATGTTACCCGGCCGCACTCATACCGGGTAACGAACTGTGTATTGTGATGATTTTTTTATTACAGGGGGATGATCGTGATCAATAAGATTTGCCAGGTAATTGACGGGGAGTACGTCTGCGACATTGATATCAGTGTGGAAGAATGGAAAGCTCTGTTAATGAATGAAAAGGTTTTTGACTCTAAAAGTATTGAGGCGTTAAAAAAATGGTATGTTGAACCAAATCATTCCTGCACATGTTTCGATATAGGCAAGAAGTACGAACAGCACAGTATGAGTGCTAATGGCGTTATTAACGGGCTCGGTGGTAGAGTTCAAAAAGAGCTTGGCAGATTTGAAGTTAAAGGGATCGGCAATATAGCACCCGGCACAAAATTCATTACAGTCATGAAGAGTAAAGAAACCGGTGAAAAACCAAAAAGATACTTATGGACTATTCGTGATGAACTTGTTCAGGCAATTAAAGAACTGGATTTTTTTGGGTCGGAAGAAATAACCACCAATGAGTATTACTCAGACGATGAGTTGATCAACGCCATGGAGGCGAATAATACATTTGATGTCGCGCAGACATTTGAATATACAGGGGAAGCTAAACCAAAGAAACATGCAACAGAAGTAAAAAATGGCGTCTCGTACCCAAGAAGTAAAGGGGTTTCAAAAAATGCACTGAACAAAGCAGGTTACAGATGTGAAGTCGATAGCGAACACCCAACCTTCAGAAGGCGTAACTCTCCCCTGAATTATACTGAACCTCATCACATTGTACCTATGTCCAGGCAGGATGACTTTAACACTTCGCTTGACGTCGAAGAAAATATAATATCGCTGTGTTGCAATTGCCATAAGCAAATTCACCTCGGACAGGGATATGAAGAAATGCTTGAGAAAATATATAATGAGAGAAAGGAGTTGTTAAAACAGGTAGCTATCGATATATCTCTGGAGGATTTGATTCGCTATTATAAAGGACAGAACAGGTGAATGTTATTCAATAGTAATGCTTTTACCTTACTTACAGAGAATGTCATTATTTCCTGGCAGTTACCGATTTGGCGCGTAAAAATACAAAACCCGAAATTAATCGGGTTTGAATTATTTAACGATTAACAGACTCCTGTGTCCAGGAATGATGTAAAATCACGCTTATCGTGACATTTCTGCAAATTTTACTTTTGAGTATCAAGCCATTTATTCATCTGCTCAATTTCACCTTTTTGAGCTTTAATGATGTCCTGCGCGAGCTTTCTCATTTCGGGATCTTTTCCGTATTTTAGCTCAGTCTCAGCCATTGCTATTGCCCCTTCATGGTGTGCTACCATGCCTTTCGCAAAAGCCTTGTCGGGATCGGATTCATTTACAGCAGTCATCATTTTGTCATGCATGTCTTTCATGCCAGCCATATATTCCTGTGACGAAGCTGAGGTAGACATATCAGTCATTTTCATTTCTGAATGTTCTGCTGAAATCGCTGGCAGGGATAACATTAATACTGCAAATAAAGTGTTTCTGGCTTTCATAAAAAATATCCTTTTAGCGTTGATACCCGTTAACTGTAGCAGAATCTGATAAAAATGCCCCCTGTAGGGGGCAAAGATGTTGCAATATATCCGGTTACGGAAAAATCTATCAAGGAAATCAGGACTGCAAAGATACTACCATCGCCGTCAGCCTGCATTGAGCATACGACGATGCGCTTCGGCCATGGCCTGATGTGGGCCGGACTGACCGTTATTCATAAATTCATGGGCAACTGCAGCTCTTTCATGCTCATTCATTGCCGCGAATGACTTTGACGGCCCGGTAGGGGAAACGGTCTGACTTCCCATCATCCTCTGATGACTTTCCACCATTTTCTGGTGCGCATCCGCCGACCCGTTCGTCATGGTTTCATGGGCAATAATGGCCTGTTCATGCTGGTCCATACCGGTCATACGAGGAGCCGTCCCCTGGATCACGGCAGGAGCCGCAGCAGACTGCATCTGGTGAGCTGGCGCCTGCGCATTGTTGACGCGCTCATGGATATTCACGGTTTCAGTGGCCCAGGCCGAAGAAATTAAACTAAAGCCCAGCAAGGATGCTAATACGATATTTTTCATGATAACTCTCCATTTCTTAATTAGTGATGTCCGGGGGAGTACAACCGGTGTTTTCAGTTCCATAACTGAAACAGGTTCGGCAGTGTTTATTTCTCCGGGAGAGGACTGGATATTCATTTCCTGGCGTACTTTGACGACGGGTATTGATGAAGCAATCCAGCCTTCCTGATAAGTTGCACTAATTATATCGAATGGCTTCTGTTTGCTGCATGACAGGCTAATGACATCTTTGTCATTTAAATCTTTATTCTAAGTATTGGGTTTCCGGAAGCATTTTCTCAAGTCTGGGCACGGATAAGATAAAACGAGTTGAGCGTACGTCCGATTCCACCTGCACTCTTCCGTGATGTGCTTCCACGATGGACTTCACAATCGCAAGGCCGATGCCGCTGCCTTCTCCTTTTCGTTGTCTGGACGGATCCACCCGATAAAAACGGTCAAACAGCCTTGATAAATGCTCTTCAGGGATTGGTTCCCCCGGATTTTCAATCACAAGGTCAAAAAAGCTCTCCTGCTCTCTTATTGAGACGGTGATTGCCTGTCCCTCTGGGGTATAACGCAGGGCATTGGATAACAGATTATTGATCGCTCTTCTGAACATTTGTGGCTCTCCCTCAACCAGGCAGGGCATCCCGTTAAATTTGAGCGTGATATTTCGTTCTTCGGCCCAGGCTTCGAAAAACTCGAAGACTTTCATGACTTCTGCTCTGAGGTCAAACCGAACCCTGTCAGGTATCAGCTGATTATTGTCCGCCTGCGCCAGGAACAGCATGTCGCTGACCATTTTTGTCATCCGGTTATACTCTTCAAGGCTGGAATAGAGGACATCCTCAAGTTCCTTCTGGGTTCGATCCTGACTCAGAGCGATTTCAGTCTGCGTCACCAGATTGGTGATGGGTGTTCTGATCTCGTGCGCGATATCGGCAGAGAAATTGGCCTGGCGGGTAAAAACATCCTCAATCTTTCCAATCATATGATTGAACGAGATAACCAGCTGCTCCAGCTCAATGGGAACGCGTGTCGGTTCCAGCCGCGCATCAAGATTCTCGGAGGTGATGTTTTTAATGGCATTGCTGACATTACGAAGTGGCAGGTGCCCCTGACGGACAGCAATGCGAATGATCAGAACAATTAGCAGACTTATCACGACAGCGATCGCAATCAGATTTTTTTTCAGCGCATCGAGGTAATGGAGATGGAAATTAATGGAGAGGCCAGTCAGCATGACATAGTTCTGCTGTTTGCCCTGAAATATCGCCTGACCAGAGGAGGCAATAATTCTGTATGTTTCCATCTTCATTCCGGACCCGGTATCCATCGGTCTCGCAGGATCCTCCACCGTCCAGAGAAAGACATCACGTGCACGGCTATGCTCGCTAAAATCGGCTGAACTCACAGCAGAGCGTAAAGCAGCCCCCTGCACAGAGCTGTACAGCACCTCTCCCCGGGGATTAAGTAGCAAAAGAGCAACGTTACGGTAGCTGGCGATCGATTCCTTTATTTTGCTTATTTTCTTTTCATCCGGATCAACCGGAGACTGCAGGATACGGTTTAGTGTGGTGCTGATTTGGTGCAGATCGCTGACATCCTGCTCGGCAAAATGCTTATCAACAGAATGCAGCATAAACCAGGTGAAGGCGATAAACGCCAGTATTGTGGACAGGCTGATAAAAAAGGTCAGCCGCAGAGCGAGTGAGAAAGGTCGTCTGGACGGTTTGCTATGCATCCGGGATCTCCAGCATGTAGCCCACGCCCCGCACTGTCTGGATCAGTTTTGTCTCGTAATCGTTGTCTATTTTAGCGCGGAGTCGCTTTACTGCGACATCAATCGCGTTAGTGTCGCTGTCAAAATTCATGTCCCAGACCTGAGAGGCAATCAGGGAGCGGGGAAGAACTTCTCCCTGATGGCGAATGAAGAATTCCAGCAGGCTGAACTCTTTACTGGTGAGCACAATGCGGTTCCCGGCGCGGCTGACTTTTCTGGATACGAGATCAATAGAGAGGTCAGCCACCTTAAACTGGCTTTCCGTGATCATCGTGTTTCCCCGCCTCAGAAGAGTTCTCACCCGGGCGAGCAGTTCGGCAAACGCAAAGGGTTTAACCAGATAATCGTCCGCACCCAGCTCCAGTCCTTTGACCCTGTGTTCGATCGTGCCCAGGGCCGTCAGCAGTAAGACCGGCATACCCTTTCCGGCAGTGCGCAGCATACGGATGATATCCCAGCCGTTCACATCAGGTAGCATGATATCCAGAATGACTAAATCATACTCGGCGGTCATGGCGAGATGATATCCGGTAAGACCATTATCAGCGTGATCCACTACGAACCCTGCTTCTGTAAGCCCTTTGCTGAGATATTCACCTGTTTTAATTTCGTCTTCGACGATCAATATTTTCATCTTGCTCCCCGGCTGGCTGCTAATGTCATTCTATTGCGCCCACGATCGTTATCAACGGATTACAGCAAAAATGACAACATTGTCATTATCCTGTCACCCGGCAAACAGAGAGCGTTCGGTAAAGTATCCCTATCAATACTCTGGACTTCGTTTGAACCATTTACCAGGTCTGCCTGTACGAGAAGCGTTATGTTCAAATTAAAATTACTTAGCATCAGCACCATATTCATCCTGGCAGGTTGTGTTTCTCTGGCACCTGAATATCAGCGTCCGCCAGCTCCGGTTCCCCAGCAGTTTTCATTGTCTAAAAACAGTCTGACGCCTGCGGTAAACAGCTATCAGGATACGGGCTGGCGAAACTTTTTTGTCGATCCCCAGGTCAGCAGGCTGATCGGTGAAGCCCTGAATAATAACCGTGATTTGAGAATGGCTGCCCTGAAGGTTGAAGAGGCCCGGGCCCAGTTCAACGTCACGGATGCAGATCGTTATCCCCAACTGAATGCCTCATCCGGGATCACATACAGCGGTAGTCTGAAAGGTGACAAGCCGACCACGCAGGAGTACGACGCGGGTCTGGAACTCAGCTATGAGCTCGATTTTTTTGGCAAACTTAAGAACATGAGTGAGGCTGATCGCCAGAACTACTTTGCCAGCGAAGAAGCCCGTCGTGCCGTACACATCCTGCTGGTCTCCAACGTTTCACAGAGCTATTTCAGCCAGCAACTGGCGTACGAACAACTCCGTATTGCGCGGGAAACGCTGAAAAATTATGAACAGTCTTATGCATTCGTTGAGCAACAACTGGTGACCGGGAGTACGAACGTTCTGGCGCTTGAACAAGCCAGGGGGCAAATCGAAAGCACCCGCGCCGAAATAGCCAAACGAGAAGGCGATCTGGCTCAGGCAAACAATGCCCTGCAACTGGTGCTTGGAACGTACCGCGCAGTTCCGTCAGAAAAAGGGATGAAAGGTGGGGAGATCGCACCAGTAAAATTGCCACCAAATCTGTCGTCACAAATATTGCTGCAGCGTCCGGATATTATGGAAGCGGAATACCAGTTGAAAGCGGCTGATGCCAATATTGGCGCAGCGCGAGCGGCTTTTTTCCCGTCCATTACCCTGACCAGTGGTCTCTCCTCAAGCAGTACGGAGCTGTCCAGCCTCTTTACGTCAGGAAGTGGAATGTGGAATTTTATTCCTAAAATTGAAATTCCTATTTTTAATGCTGGCAGGAACAAAGCCAATCTGAAGCTGGCTGAAATTCGCCAGCAACAGTCGGTGGTTAATTACGAACAAAAAATTCAGTCAGCCTTTAAGGATGTTTCCGACACGCTTGCGCTGCGCGACAGCCTTAGCCAGCAACTTGAGTCACAGCAGCGTTATCTTGACTCACTTCAGATAACTCTACAGCGTGCCAGAGGATTGTATGCAAGTGGTGCTGTCAGTTACATAGAAGTGCTGGATGCAGAACGCTCGCTGTTCACTACGCAGCAAGCCATTCTCGACCTTACCTATTCCCGACAGGTTAACGAGATTAATCTGTTTACCGCGCTTGGTGGCGGTTGGGTAGAGTAAATTATATTCAACATATCAGGAAATTAAAAATGCGTAACTCACTTAAAGCCGTTTTATTTGGTGCTATCTCTGTCATGTTTTCTGCTGGTCTTCATGCTGAAGCACATCAGCATGGTGATATGAACACTGCCAGTGATGCTTCGGCACAACAGGTTATCAAGGGCACCGGTGTCATTAAAGACATTGATATGAATAGTAAAAAAATCACCATTTCGCACGAAGCAATTCCTGCGGTGGGCTGGCCTGCAATGACCATGCGCTTCACTTTTGTTAATGCAGACGACAATATTAACACCCTCAAAACCGGTAATCATGTTGATTTCTCGTTTATTCAGCAGGGCAATATTTCCTTGCTCAAGAGCATAAATGTTACGCAATCCTGATTGATAGTCCGGAACGGATATAACCAGTGCGCCTGAACATTCATAAAGTCATCATAGTGATTTAATGATCAGGCGCATATGCCAGGGGTTTTGAATTTTCAGCGAGAAATTGTATGGCTTCGTTAAAGATAAAATATGCTGCAATAATTATCAGCAGCCTCATAGCAGGAGGGCTGATATCGGTTACTGCCTGGCAGTATTTAAACTCATCACAAAAAACAGTACAAACAGAACAAAAGGCACCGGAGAAAAAGGTACTTTTCTGGTATGACCCGATGAAACCGGATACCAAATTTGATAAACCCGGAAAATCTCCCTTTATGGATATGGACCTGGTGCCGAAATATGCTGATGAAAGTGGCGATAAAAGCAGTGGCGGGATCCGTATCGATCCAACCCAGGTTCAGAATCTGGGATTAAAAACGCAAAAAGTTACGCGAGGAATGCTGAATTATTCCCAGACAATCCCGGCTAATGTCAGTTACAACGAGTATCAGTTTGTCATTGTGCAGGCGCGTTCTGACGGTTTCGTCGAAAAAGTGTATCCCCTGACGATTGGCGATCATGTGAAGAAAGGCACTCCGCTTATCGATATCACCATTCCTGAATGGGTTGAGGCACAAAGTGAGTTCCTGCTTTTATCCGGTACAGGCGGTACGCCAACCCAGATAAAAGGGGTTCTTGAGCGACTTCGTCTGGCTGGTATGCCGGAAGAGGATATTCAAAGGCTGCGTTCAACCCGCACAATCCAGACCCGTTTTACCATTAAAGCACCTATTGATGGTGTCATTACTGCATTTGACCTGCGCACCGGCATGAATATTTCGAAAGATAAAGTGGTGGCTCAGATTCAGGGGATGGATCCGGTCTGGATCAGCGCTGCAGTGCCTGAATCTATCGCCTATTTGCTGAAAGATACGTCGCAGTTTGAAATTTCGGTACCGGCTTATCCGGATAAAACATTCCATGTCGAAAAATGGAACATTCTTCCCAGCGTGGATCAGACAACCCGCACGCTTCAGGTCCGTCTCCAGGTTTCTAATAAGGATGAGTTTCTCAAGCCGGGTATGAATGCCTATCTCAAACTGAATACCCAAAGCCAGGAGATGCTGCTGATACCAAGCCAGGCCGTTATCGATACCGGCAAAGAACAGCGCGTGATTACTGTTGATGATGAAGGCAAGTTTGTGCCGAAACAGATCCACGTTCTGCATGAATCACAGCAACAGTCCGGCATTGGCTCCGGCCTTAATGAAGGCGATACCGTGGTGGTCAGTGGCCTGTTCCTCATTGACTCCGAAGCCAATATTACGGGTGCGCTGGAACGTATGCGCCACCCTGAAAAAACAGAAAACAGTATGCCAGCAATGTCTGAGCAGCCTGTAAATATGCATTCAGGGCACTGAGGAGACGACGATGATTGAATGGATTATCCGGCGCTCTGTCGCCAACCGTTTCCTGGTCATGATGGGCGCACTGTTTCTCAGCATCTGGGGCACATGGACGATAATTAACACGCCGGTCGATGCGCTGCCTGACCTGTCTGATGTACAGGTCATTATTAAAACCAGCTATCCCGGACAGGCACCGCAGATTGTAGAAAACCAGGTCACCTATCCGCTTACCACCACCATGCTGTCCGTACCTGGCGCAAAAACCGTGCGTGGATTTTCACAGTTCGGTGATTCGTATGTGTATGTCATTTTTGAAGACGGGACCGATCTGTACTGGGCCCGTTCGCGCGTGCTGGAATACCTGAACCAGGTTCAGGGCAAACTGCCTGCGGGTGTGAGCTCTGAAATCGGTCCGGACGCCACGGGAGTGGGCTGGATATTTGAATATGCCCTGGTCGATCGCAGCGGAAAACACGACCTTTCAGAACTGCGTTCTTTGCAGGACTGGTTCCTGAAATTTGAACTGAAGACCATCCCGAACGTGGCTGAGGTAGCCTCGGTTGGTGGCGTGGTGAAGCAGTACCAGATTCAGGTCAATCCGGTAAAACTGTCCCAGTATGGGATCAGCCTGCCCGAAGTGAAACAGGCTCTTGAATCATCTAACCAGGAGGCCGGTGGTTCATCCGTTGAAATAGCCGAAGCTGAGTATATGGTCCGCGCCAGCGGCTATCTGCAGAGCATTGATGATTTTAATAACATCGTCCTGAAAACAGGCGAGAATGGCGTGCCGGTTTATTTGCGGGATGTTGCCCGCGTGCAGACCGGGCCTGAAATGCGGCGTGGTATTGCCGAACTGAACGGCCAGGGGGAAGTCGCAGGCGGCGTGGTGATACTGCGGTCGGGTAAAAACGCGCGTGATGTAATCACAGCAGTGAGGGATAAACTGGAGACACTGAAGGCCAGTCTGCCGGAAGGCGTTGAAATCGTGACCACCTACGATCGCAGCCAGTTAATCGATCGGGCGATTGATAATCTCAGTTCCAAACTTCTCGAAGAGTTTATCGTGGTGGCCATCGTCTGTGCCCTGTTCCTGTGGCACGTACGTTCTGCCCTGGTGGCGATTATCTCTCTGCCGCTTGGCCTGTGTATCGCCTTTATCGTCATGCACTTCCAGGGACTGAACGCCAATATCATGTCGCTGGGAGGGATAGCCATTGCCGTCGGTGCGATGGTGGATGCCGCCATTGTGATGATTGAGAATGCGCATAAACGGCTTGAGGAATGGGATCATCAGCATCCGGGTGAGCAGATTGACAACGCTACCCGCTGGAAGGTGATTACCGACGCCTCCGTGGAAGTGGGACCCGCACTGTTTATCAGCCTGCTGATCATCACCCTGTCCTTTATTCCTATCTTTACCCTGGAAGGTCAGGAAGGACGTCTGTTTGGCCCGCTGGCATTCACGAAAACGTACTCCATGGCAGGAGCGGCCGCGCTGGCCATCATTGTCATTCCGATCCTGATGGGATTCTGGATCCGGGGAAAAATTCCTGCCGAGACCAGTAACCCCCTGAACCGGGTGCTGATCAAAGCGTATCATCCATTGCTGCTGCGGGTCCTCCACTGGCCAAAAACAACCCTGCTGGTTGCGGCCTTGTCCATTTTCACCGTTATCTGGCCACTGAGTCAGGTGGGTGGGGAGTTTCTGCCGAAGATCAATGAGGGCGACCTGCTGTATATGCCGTCAACATTGCCTGGCGTCTCTCCGGCAGAAGCTGCAGCACTCCTGCAGACGACGGACAAGTTAATCAAAAGCGTTCCTGAAGTGGCCTCTGTATTTGGCAAGACCGGTAAAGCAGAGACCGCAACGGATTCCGCACCGCTTGAAATGGTGGAAACCACGATCCAGCTCAAACCTGAGGATCAGTGGCGTCCAGGTATGACGATTGACAAGATAATTGAAGAACTCGACAAGACCGTCCGTTTACCGGGTCTGGCAAACCTGTGGGTTCCGCCAATCCGTAACCGTATTGATATGCTTTCAACCGGGATCAAAAGCCCGATAGGTATCAAGGTTTCAGGGACTGTTCTGGCCGATATTGATGCGACTGCGCAGAGTATCGAGGCGGTAGCCAAAACCGTGCCGGGCGTGGTGTCTGCCCTGGCTGAGCGACTTGAAGGCGGGCGTTACATCGATATCGATATCAACCGGGAAAAAGCGTCCCGTTACGGTATGACTGTCGGTGATGTGCAGCTGTTTGTCTCATCAGCCATCGGCGGCGCAACGGTAGGGGAAACGGTTGAAGGCGTGGCCCGCTACCCGATTAATATCCGCTATCCGCAGGATTACCGGAACAGTCCAAATTCATTGAAACAGATGCCGATCCTGACCCCGATGAAGCAGCAGATCACGCTGGGCGATGTCGCGGATATTAAGGTCGTTTCAGGGCCGACTATGCTGAAAACGGAAAATGCCCGGCCAGCCAGCTGGATTTATGTTGATGCCCGCGGCAGGGACATGGTGTCGGTGGTTAACGACATTAAGACGGCCATCAGCGAGAAAGTGAAACTGAGACCGGGAACCAGTGTGGCATTCTCCGGACAGTTTGAACTGCTTGAGCATGCCAACAAGAAACTGAAGCTGATGGTGCCGATGACGGTGATGATCATTTTCATCCTGTTGTATCTGGCATTCCGCCGGGTTGACGAAGCCCTGCTGATCCTGATGAGCCTGCCGTTCGCCCTGGTTGGCGGAATATGGTTCCTGTACTGGCAGGGCTTCCATATGTCAGTGGCGACCGGAACCGGGTTTATCGCCCTGGCCGGGGTGGCAGCAGAGTTTGGCGTGGTCATGCTGATGTATCTGCGTCATGCCATTGAAGCGCACCCGGAATTGTCCCGTAAAGAGACGTTCACACCGGAAGGTCTTGATGAAGCCCTCTATCATGGTGCCGTACTGCGTGTCCGGCCGAAAGCCATGACCGTGGCGGTGATCATTGCGGGTCTGCTGCCAATACTCTGGGGAACCGGCGCAGGTTCAGAAGTCATGAGCCGTATTGCTGCGCCAATGATTGGTGGGATGATCACGGCTCCGCTGCTGTCCCTGTTCATTATTCCTGCCGCCTACAAATTAATCTGGCTGCGCAGACATAAAAAAAGCGTGTCATAACCCTGAAAGAGCGCCCCCAGTGGGCGTCCTTCTGCACTGATTCACCCTGACGTCAGGGTTTATATCGATAATATACAGAGGTGAGTATGAAAAAAGTGGTTCTAATGGCCCTGGCTCTCGGCCTGTCACTGCCTGCAATGGCGAGTGAAAAAGTCATTGATATGTACAAATCTGAAAACTGTGGCTGTTGTTCCCTGTGGGGCAAAGCGATGGAAAAAGACGGGTTCGAAGTGCGAACTCACGTCATGAATGATCAGGCGCTGTCAGCCCTGAAAGAAAAGCATGCTGTTCCTGCTGGACTACGAAGTTGTCATACCGCGGTTGTAGGTAATTTGATCATTGAAGGCCATGTGCCTGCGGCAACGATACATAAGGCCATGCAGTCTGGTTCGGGTATATACGGTCTCGCCACCCCCGGTATGCCAGCAGGAAGTCCGGGAATGGAGATGGGGGCCCGAAAAGAGGCTTACGATGTTATCGCATTCTCACCGGAGGGCAGTAAAAAAGTCTTCCAGCGAATCGAATAGTCAGCGGAACGGCTGATAACGGGACGCCGGCAGCAGGCACTCTTATGCCGGCGGCATTCGTGGTAATCGCATCCATGACATATCCTGAAGACAGAAAATGCTTCAGATATGCATAAGGAGAGTTACTGTGAAAAATGACAATGCAGTGGAACATAACAACCAGACTGCTTCTGAGCAGACATCATCCCCGGACGAGTGTCACGCATTGCATAAGGTGAGAGATCCCGTGTGCGGGATGGTCATCCTGCCTGACAAGGCGCACAGCAGCATTCGATACCAGGACCATCAGCTTTATTTCTGCTCCGCCAGCTGTGAGAGCAAATTTAAAGCCCATCCCGATCATTATTTTACCGAAGATGCCAGTGAACATCACCATCACCACGACCACCATGAAGTCAGCCCTGATAAGATAAAACAGTCTCACCGCCAGGCGGAGAAAGAGATTTCTGAAGGTGTGTGGACATGTCCGATGCATCCGGAGATACGCCGTAGTGGTCCCGGAAGCTGTCCTGTCTGTGGAATGGCACTGGAGCCGCTCGTAGCTACGGCATCCACGGGGACGAGTGATGAACTTCGCGACATGACAAGACGCTTCTGGCTGGGGTTGTTGCTGGCGTTTCCGGTTCTGATACTCGAAATGGGTTCTCATCTGTTTCCCGCTTTGAGGAATACAGTACCGCCACAGTACAACACATGGCTGCAGTTACTTCTGGCCTCTCCTGTCGTTTTGTGGTGTGGCTGGCCATTCTTCGCCCGGGCCGGAATGTCGTTACGTAACCGCTCCCTGAATATGTTTACCCTTGTTGCAATGGGGACCGGCGTAGCCTGGGTTTACAGCGTCATTGCAACCGTCTTCCCCTCCTGGTTTCCTGCATCGTTCAGAAACATGGATGGCCTGGTGGCCATTTATTTTGAAGCCGCAGCTGTTATTACGGTGCTTGTTCTGCTGGGACAGGTCCTTGAATTGCGGGCAAGGGAACAAACCTCAGGTGCCATTACTGCACTTCTGAACCTTGCCCCCAAAACCGCCAGGCGGCTGGATCATGACGGTCATGAAACGGATATTAATGCGGAAGATGTCCTGCCTGGCGATAAGCTCCGCATCAGACCTGGAGAGAGTATTCCGGTCGACGGTATCGTGGTCGAAGGCAAAACAACCGTGGATGAATCGATGGTGACCGGGGAGTCTATGCCGGTTACCAAAACGGAGGGTGAACCCGTCATTGGGGGGACGATTAATCAGACAGGTAGTCTTATCATCCGTGCAGAGAAAGTCGGTGATGAAACGATGCTCTCACGAATTGTTCAGATGGTCGCTGATGCACAGCGTTCGCGGGCCCCCATCCAGAGAATGGCTGACAGCGTTTCAGGCTGGTTTGTTCCTCTGGTGATACTTATCGCGGTTGTTGCTTTCATGATCTGGTCTGTCTGGGGGCCCGAGCCCAGGATGGCGCACGGTCTCATTGCGGCTGTGTCGGTCCTGATTATTGCCTGTCCCTGCGCGCTGGGGCTGGCCACGCCGATGTCGATAATGGTGGGGGTGGGCAAAGGAGCCCAGGCCGGGGTGTTAATTAAGAATGCCGAAGCCCTTGAGCGTCTTGAAAAAGTGGACACGCTGGTTGTCGACAAAACAGGCACGCTCACGGAAGGTTCGCCGACGGTGACAGGGATTATCAGTCTCAATCCGGGTGGGGAAACATCTCTTTTGCGTGTAACGGCCGCAGTGGAAAAAGGCTCGCAGCATCCGCTGGGTATGGCAGTAGTTAAAGCAGCACAGGAAAAGGGGATCGCAATACCCGCAGTCACTCATTTCAATGCGCCGTCGGGTAAAGGTGTCTCAGGCGATGTCGAAGGTCAACGGGTTGTTATTGGTAATGAACTGGCTATGCAGGAAAACAGTATCGTTATTGATAATCAAAAGGCCGTTGCGGATACGTTGCGGATGGAAGGTGCTACCGTTATCTATGTGGCCACAGACGGGCACCTTGCAGGCCTGATAGCTATCTCGGATCCCGTGAAAGCAACCACGCCGGATGCGCTTAAAGCTTTGCGTCAGGCGGGGATCCGCATCGTTATGCTCACCGGGGATAACCAGCTTACCGCTGAAGCAGTCGCACGGAAACTGGGAATAGATGAGGTTGAAGCCGGGATTCTGCCGGATGGCAAAAAAGCAGTGATAACCCGACTGAAAGCGTCTGGCCATGTGGTTGCGATGGCCGGAGACGGTGTGAATGATGCCCCGGCGCTGGCAGCGGCTGACGTGGGAATAGCCATGGGAACGGGTACAGATGTGGCAATTGAAAGTGCCGGAGTCACCCTTCTCAAAGGCGACTTGATGATACTGAACAGGGCCCGTCATCTGTCAGAAATCACCATGAAAAATATCCGACAGAATCTGTTTTTTGCATTTATCTACAACGCACTTGGCGTGCCTGTGGCTGCAGGCCTGCTTTATCCTGTGTATGGAATACTGCTGTCGCCAGTTATTGCGGCGGCGGCCATGGCTCTTTCCTCCGTCAGCGTCATTGTGAATGCGTTGCGTCTGAAAAGTGTCAGGCTCGGGAAATAACACTGAGTGAAGGGGCTGTTACGAACAGAAGGAGTCCAGTATGAAAAGTACCACCTATGCGCTTATTGCTGTCGCCGCGATCGCGGCATTTGCCCTCCTGCGCGAACACTGGTCACATGTGGCAGGTTACTGGCCATATCTGTTATTGCTGGTCTGCCCGCTAATGCATCTTTTCCACGGCCACGGAGGGCATGGAGATCATCAACATCAAGGAAGTGAAAACGATAAAAAAAATTAATCCGGCAGACGGGGCCGCGTCGCGGCCCCGTTATCAGTCCAGGTATCGTTCGTAGTCTCTGGCATGCGCAAAGGCATGCTGTTCAAGTTTGTTATCAGCGGGTGCCGCTGCCCGGAACGCCAGTGAGTTAACAGGATTGTTATTGATGACCAGCTCGTAATGCAGATGAGGACCGGATGAACGTCCGCTGTTACCGGATAACGCAATAGCGCCTCCCCGGGTAACCCTGGCCCCTTTAGTAACGAGTATTTTATTGAGGTGGAGATAGCGAGTTTTAACACCGGCTTTTCCTGTTACTTCAACAAAATATCCCATGGTGCTGTTGTATTCGGCCCGGGTGATTTTTCCGTCGATGACGCTGACTATTTTCGTGTTCATGGGCATGGAATAATCAATGCCATTATGGGGACTCACTTTTCCCGATACCGGGTTAAGTCTTGCAGGATTGAAAGGCGAACTGAGTCTTGCTGTGGCCGGTAACGGATAATCGAGACTGCCTTTCCCGGAAGTATCGGAAAGGTTATAGAACTTTTTATCTGATATACGATACGCCGTGTAATTAAATGAACCGGACGTAAATTTATAGGCCACGACACGTGATTTTCCCGCTTTCTTTTGCAGTACGAGTTTTAATGATTCATTTTTTTTCAAATGCCGCAGATTAAACCGGGAAGGCAAGGAGCGCTGAAGAGTAGCGATCTCGTTCGATTCCAGCCCCGAGCGGGTGGCTGAAAGGTAGGCATTTTCTTTTACGACATCGGTAGAATACATTTACTGGAATTCGCCGTTAGCATGAACACTGCGGCGTATGCTAGGGGTTTTCAGGAGGCGTGTCATCTGTCAGTTAATCGGGAGCACCGTTGATGGTCGTCATTTTTGTAACATATCTTGTTTCCCGTTTGCTCCTGAAGCTCTGGGAACTGTATGACCAGCCCGACGGTGATGATTAACGGGACTGAAACAGGTTACGGCAGAGCAATATGGGGCTCATGTCCTGCTACGTAACCCGTCAGTAAAGCCCTGCTGCGCACCTGACGCTAAGCACTAACCCGCCTGCAGTTACCTGGTCGAATACAGCCCGCGAAGCTTTCTTGCCTGCGTCTGATGTGCTTCCGCACCGGCATTATTGACCTGCTCATGCACGAGAGCGGCTTTTTCTCCGGCATTCAGTTCGTTAAAAGAAGAAGACGAGGTCTTTGAATTTGCATCACTGCCGGACAGCATTTTTTTATGTTCCTCAATCATTTTCTGATGCGCATAGGACGCGCTGTTGTTCATAAATGAATGAGCAACAATGGCCCTTTCATGTTCATTCATTTCAGAGAATGAGGGCGTGTTGTTTTTATTAACCCTGTCCGGTAAGTTTTCATGCGTCGAGGAGTTCACATGACTGACGGCTGAGGCATTATTAACAAATCGATGTGCTTCATGGGCAATATCACTGGACTGAGCAAAAGCTGCCCCACAAAATAAAGCTGTAAACGCAGTGGTCGTGATTAATATATTCATGTGTAATTACCTTCTGAGGTACATAAAAGATGTCCTTATGATCATATATAAAAAAATCAACCTGTGGGGAAGATGACGTAAATGTAATACAGCCACGTACATTACACGATTGTAATGAATTTGTTTCTTAAGGTGTGCTAGATTCATTTCATTGTAAGTGGATGAACCAGTAATTTAATTTAAATCGGTTCTCGAATTCTGTCAGTAACCATACTTTAAATAAGGGAATGCGCATGCTGTTGAAAACGTCTCGACGAACTTTCCTGAAGGGGTTAACCCTCTCTGGCGTAGCCGGAAGTCTTGGCGTATGGAGTTTCAATGCGCGTTCCAGTCTGAGCCTGCCAGTTGCCGCATCCCTGCAGGGTACTCAGTTTGACCTGACCATTGGTGAAACGGCCGTCAATATCACGGGCAGTGAGCGTCAGGCCAAAACAATCAATGGAGGCCTGCCGGGGCCCGTTCTTCGCTGGAAAGAAGGTGACACCATTACCCTGAAGGTCAAAAACCGTCTTAATGAACAGACGTCCATTCACTGGCACGGCATTATTCTTCCGGCCAATATGGATGGTGTTCCGGGGCTGAGTTTTATGGGCATAGAGCCTGATGATACCTACGTTTACACCTTTAAGGTTAAGCAGAACGGGACTTACTGGTACCACAGCCATTCCGGTCTGCAGGAACAGGAGGGGGTATACGGTGCCATTATCATCGATGCCAGGGAGCCAGAACCGTTTGCTTACGATCGTGAGCATGTGGTCATGTTGTCTGACTGGACCGATGAAAATCCTCACAGCCTGCTGAAAAAATTAAAAAAACAGTCGGATTACTACAATTTCAATAAACCAACCGTTGGCTCTTTTTTCCGCGACGTGAATACCAGGGGGCTGTCAGCCACCATTGCCGATCGGAAAATGTGGGCTGAAATGAAAATGAATCCGACTGACCTCGCGGATGTCAGTGGCTACACCTACACCTATCTCATGAACGGGCAGGCCCCGCTGAAAAACTGGACCGGACTGTTCCGTCCCGGTGAAAAGATACGCTTACGGTTTATCAACGGCTCGGCAATGACCTATTTCGATATCCGTATCCCCGGGCTGAAAATGACGGTCGTGGCTGCAGATGGCCAGTATGTAAACCCGGTTACCGTTGACGAATTCAGGATTGCCGTTGCCGAAACCTATGATGTCATTGTGGAGCCTCAGGGTGAGGCCTATACCATCTTCGCACAATCCATGGACAGGACCGGTTACGCTCGAGGGACACTGGCCACGAGAGAAGGGTTAAGTGCTGCCGTTCCCCCCCTCGATCCCCGTCCTCTGTTGACCATGGAAGATATGGGTATGGGGGGAATGGGACATGATATGGCAGGAATGGACCACAGCCAGATGGGAGGCATGGATAACAGCGGAGAGATGATGTCTATGGACGGTGCTGACCTTCCGGATAGCGGGACATCCTCCGCGCCCATGGATCACAGCAGCATGGCCGGTATGGATCATTCCCGGATGGCCGGAATGCCGGGTATGCAAAGTCATCCTGCGTCAGAAACGGATAACCCACTGGTTGATATGCAGGCGATGAGCGTCTCTCCGAAATTAAATGATCCGGGTATTGGTCTTCGAAATAACGGAAGAAAGGTTCTCACGTACGCGGATTTGAAAAGCCGCTTTGAGGATCCTGACGGACGTGAACCTGGCCGTACCATAGAACTGCATTTAACCGGCCACATGGAAAAGTTTGCCTGGTCATTTAACGGAATCAAGTTTTCAGATGCCGCACCGGTGCTGCTGAAATACGGTGAGCGGCTCAGGATCACGCTGATCAACGATACCATGATGACTCACCCCATTCACCTGCATGGTATGTGGAGCGATCTGGAAGATGAAAACGGTAATTTCATGGTTCGTAAACACACAATAGATGTTCCCCCTGGTACAAAACGCAGTTACAGAGTGACAGCAGATGCGCTTGGCCGCTGGGCGTATCACTGCCATTTGCTCTATCACATGGAAATGGGAATGTTTCGTGAAGTCCGGGTGGAGGAATGATGCGAATGAAGAGAAATTTGAAGGCCATACCTGTTCTGGTCGCCGGTTTGTTTACCTCACAGCTTTCTATTGCGGCGGGCTCCGTCTCTGCAGATCCCCACGCCGGGCACGACATGTCTGCCATGCAGATGCCAGCAGATGAGAATTTCACTGAGATGACGTCAATGGAGCCCATTGTAACTGAGAGCAGAACGCCAATTCCGCCTGTTACCGATGCCGACCGGAAGGCTGCATTCGGCAATTTACAGGGGCATGCGATTCACGACAGTGCGATTAATTATCTGGTTCTGCTGGATCAACTGGAATGGCAACGGTCGGATAACACCAACAATTTCAGCTGGAGTGTTAACAGCTGGATTGGAGGCGACACAGATCGGATTTGGCTAAAGAGTGAAGGTGAACGAAGCAATGGGGAAACGGAGGCGGCTGAAGCGCAGTTACTCTGGGGACATGCGGTTGGCCCATGGTGGGATTTGGTTGCGGGTGTCAGGCAGGATTTCAGACCTGCTTCTGCCCGGACCTGGGCTGCTGTCGGTTTTCAGGGGCTGGCACTCTATAATTTTGAGTCTGAAATTACGGGTTTTGTCAGTAATGGCGGAAAAGCAGCCCTTCGTCTGGGAGGAGAATACGACGTTTTACTGACTAACCGGCTCATACTCCAGCCATCCTATGAGGTGAATTTCTACAGTCAGGATGATGAATCGCGGGGTCGCGGCAGGGGACTGACTGACACAGAGCTGGGGCTCCGGCTGCGCTATGAAATACGCCGTGAGTTTGCACCCTATATAGGCGTTTCCTGGAATCAACTTTACGGGAAAACATCCGATATGGCGAAAAGAGAAGGTGAGAAAGACCATCAGGTAGTATTCCTGGCGGGAGCCAGAATCTGGTTTTAACGCACTGATATAAAACACTCAACTAAACAGGTAAATAAAATGTCGATTTTAAATAAAGCCATTCTTACAGGTGGCCTCGTTATGGGCGTTGCTTTCTCTGCTATGGCCCATCCGGAATTAAAAAGCTCTGTGCCACAGGCTGATTCAGCCGTAGCGGCCCCGGAAAAGATTCAGCTTAATTTCTCGGAAAATCTGACCGTGAAATTCTCAGGTGCAAAATTAACGATGACGGGTATGAAAGGCATGTCATCACATTCTCCGATGCCGGTCGCGGCAAAAGTGGCGCCAGGCGCTGACCCTAAATCGATGGTCATTATTCCGCGAGAGCCTTTACCCGCTGGCACTTATCGTGTTGACTGGCGCGCGGTTTCTTCAGATACGCACCCTATTACCGGTAATTACACCTTTACAGTGAAGTAATATTATGAACGACCTGATTATGATTGTTATTCGTTTTCTTCTTTATCTGGATTTGATGGTAATATTTGGATTGCCATTTTTTCAGATATATGGAATAAGCGGTGTCAGACATGAAACCTATAACCTGACTAATTTCAGGTCGTTTATAACCTTTGCTGTTGTTACAGGCATCATTCTTACTGGCATTAATATGCTCCTGGTATCTAATGCCATGAGTGGAGTAACTGACCTCAGAGAATTATCCATCCATGTTATCGAGATGGTGATAGAAGAAACTGATGTGGGTATTAGCTGGATTGTCAGGCTCTGTGCCCTGTTTACCACACTCGGTGCTTTGTTCCTTTACACTAATAAGAGAGTATTGTCCTGCCTGCTGATGACGATGAGTGGGGGCGTGGCGCTGGCTACACTTGCCTGGGGAGGACACGCCGTTATGCATGACGGTCTGCATTACTATCTCCATTTACTGAGCGATCTGACCCATCTCGGCGCTGCAGGTGCCTGGACAGGTGCTCTGGTTGCATTTGCTATCCTGCTGATGCGCAGAAACGAGCATAATGCACAGAGCGTCATTGTGATATCTGACTCCCTGGCAAAATTTGCCACGGCAGGAACGGTGATTGTTGTAGCCCTGATCCTGAGTGCGCTGGTCAACTATCTGTATATTGCTGAGGGTAACTTAACTCCCTTATTCAACAGTTCCTGGGGGAGGATATTGCTTGCCAAGACGGCTCTGTTTGTTCTGATGCTTCTTCTGGCTGCAGCAAACCGGTTTCACCTGGGTCCCCGGCTTGAAGTTATGGTCAGGGAAGGGAATTATGATCGCAGCGTTGCCCTGATGCGAAACAGCATCCTGACAGAATTCGTTGTTGCGATTATCATTCTGGGCGCCGTAGCGTGGCTTGGAATGCTTGCTCCGTCTCAGATCAGCTAGGGGACAGCCAAAGCTCATGCGTGAGATTTTTACTTTCATATCAGCGAGTTGACCATGCAGCGTATTTTAATCGTTGAAGACGAACAAAAAACAGGTCGTTACCTGCAGCAGGGACTGGTTGAGGAAGGCTATCAGGCCGATCTCTTTAATAATGGCCGCGATGGTCTCGGGGCCGCGTCGAAGGGACAGTATGATTTGATAATACTGGACGTGATGCTGCCTTTCCTCGACGGGTGGCAAATCATCAGCGCACTGAGGGAGTCCGGGCACGAAGAACCGGTCCTGTTTTTAACCGCAAAGGACAACGTGCGGGACAAAGTGAAAGGACTGGAGCTTGGCGCAGATGACTACCTGATTAAGCCCTTTGATTTTACGGAGCTGGTTGCACGTGTAAGAACCCTACTGCGCCGGGCACGCTCGCAGGCCGCAACAGTCTGCACCATCGCCGATATGACCGTTGATATGGTGCGCCGGACCGTGATCCGTTCGGGGAAGAAGATCCATCTCACCGGTAAAGAATACGTTCTGCTTGAGTTGCTGCTGCAACGCACCGGAGAAGTGTTACCCAGGAGTCTTATCTCGTCCCTGGTCTGGAACATGAATTTTGACAGTGATACGAATGTGATTGATGTCGCCGTGAGACGTCTGAGAAGTAAAATTGATGATGACTTTGAGCCAAAACTGATCCATACCGTTCGCGGTGCCGGATATGTCCTGGAGATCAGAGAAGAGTGAGGTTCAAAATTTCCCTGACCACACGCCTGAGCCTGATTTTTTCTGCGGTGATGCTTACGGTATGGTGGTTATCAAGTTTTATCCTGATTAGCACCCTGAATGGCTATTTCGATAATCAGGACCGCGATTTTCTGACAGGTAAACTTCAGCTCACCGAAGAGTTTCTTAAAACAGAGACGTTCAGGAACAAAACGGATATTAAGTCATTATCAGAAAAAATAAACGATGCGATGGTGGGGCACAATGGCTTATTCATTTCTATAAAAAACATGGAAAATGAAAAAATTGTTGAACTCTATGCCAAAAATTCTGTTGTTCCAGCGGTCCTGCTTAATAAGTCGGGTGATATTCTCGACTATATGATCCAGACGGAAGAAAATAACACCGTGTACCGCAGTATCTCGCGGCGGGTTGCCGTGACGCCGGAACAGGGTAAAAGCAAACATGTCATCATTACGGTTGCCACGGATACTGGGTATCACACCCTGTTTATGGACAAACTCAGTACCTGGCTGTTCTGGTTCAATATCGGTCTGGTCTTTATTTCTGTTTTTCTGGGCTGGCTGACCACACGTATTGGTCTGAAACCGCTACGGGAAATGACCAGTCTGGCTTCCTCCATGACCGTACACAGCCTGGATCAGCGTCTAAATCCCGATCTGGCTCCGCCGGAAATCTCTGAGACCATGCAGGAGTTCAATAATATGTTTGATCGCCTGGAGGGGGCATTCCGGAAACTGTCAGATTTCTCGTCTGACATCGCGCATGAGCTGCGCACACCAGTCAGTAATCTGATGATGCAGACGCAGTTTGCACTGGCTAAGGAAAGGGATGTTTCGCATTACCGCGAAATTTTATTCGCTAACCTGGAAGAACTGAAAAGGTTGTCACGAATGACCAGTGACATGCTTTTTCTGGCACGTTCAGAGCATGGTCTGCTGCGGCTGGATAAACATGATGTGGATCTGGCAGCCGAACTGAATGAATTACGTGAGTTGTTCGAGCCCCTGGCAGACGAAACAGGAAAGACAATCACGGTTGAAGGAGAGGGCGTTGTTGCCGGAGACAGCGATATGCTCCGACGTGCTTTCAGTAACCTGCTTTCCAATGCAATCAAGTATTCTCCCGATAACACCTGTACAGCGATACACCTTGAGCGTGACAGTGACTGTGTGAACGTGATGATTACGAATACGATGTCCGGCCAGGTTCCCGCTAATCTGGAACGTTTGTTTGACCGGTTCTATCGCGCAGACTCATCAAGGTTCTACAACACGGAAGGCGCGGGGCTGGGATTATCAATTACAAGGTCGATCATTCATGCTCACGGCGGCGAGCTGTCAGCAGAACAGCAGGGGCGGGAAATTGTGTTCAGTGTGCGTCTGTTAATGGATTAATACCGTTATTCAGGAGAAACCCGGAAGGTGACAAAAATGTCATCGTTCAGTCACGCGATAAACAGAGGCGGTTTTTTATAATCAGCCATAAATCAGGACAGCGTGATAATTCAATCGCCCGGTTCCTGGCGTGATGATCAACCAGCCCTGAGATCAAATGCTTTCTCTGTTATAAGCATTGATTGTTCGGGTATGAAAACACCGGAGACCCAACCATGAAAAAGATCCTTGTATCCTTTATTGCCATGATGGCTGTCGCTTCATCTGCCTGGGCTGCAGAGACAATGAACATGCATGACCAGGTAAATAATGCCCAGGCGCCTGCCCATCAGATGCAATCATCCGCTGAAAAAAGTGCAGTTCAGGGGGAGAGCATGAAAATGATGGATATGAGCGGTCACGATCAGGCCGCAATGTCCCATGAAATGATGCAAAACGGCAATTCTGCCGCCCATCAGGACATGGCTGAAATGCATAAAAAAATGATGAAAGCCAAACCTGAGAACACCCAAGAAACTGCTAAGCCATTTTCCGAAATGAGCGAGCATGAGAAAGCCGCTGTTGTGCATGAGAAGGCGAATAATGGCCAGTCTTCCGTTATTCATCAGCAACAGGCGGAAAAGCATCGCAGCCAGATCACCCAGAATTAACCCGCAGCTCCACTTGTCAGACCCTCATTTGACGCCGAAGTCACTGGCTTACGCTCCCGTCCGGGAGCGTTTTTTTTATAAGCGAAATGAATAATAATGAAAGAGTCCATACACAATGTTTTTTTTGGTCATGTCGACCTCACAATTAACTTATATTGTTTGAGAATCCTGTTCCCCGGTCATCTCCAGGGTGCATGTCGCGCCGTATCCTGAGACTGGCTGAGAATACGAATGACCGTAACCATAGAATGTGATGATACAAAATAGATCGTATGCCGGTTCTACCGGCAGTGTGCAGATATCGTCTCCCAGCTCTGCACAATGCGTGCCGATATCATGCATGGCCAGCACATCAAATACTGCAGCTATACGACCGATCTATGCATCCGCCTGAACAACCCCGATCTGTCTGAAGCTGAAGTCCCAGATGGCCTCCAGATCCTCTTCTGCTTTGGGTGTCAGCTCAATCTCTTTCATTTGCCACCCTGGCCCTGACATTCCTCAGGAATGCATTCTTGTTCCATGGTTTCGCCTCGCCGCTGCTGATCCCTTCGGCCAGCAGATCGCGCAGTTCCTGAAGTCTGGATTCAGCCTGCTTTTCATGCAGCTCATCACCCACGTCCACCGTCATCGTACGAGCCATAACCCCTCCATATCTTAATGTAAGATTTATTCTTACATCATTAAATCAGCTTACTACGCTGCTTCCATCTCCGGCATTTTTTCAAAACAGCCCTGCTGCAGTCTGGAGATCCGACTTAGCCAGAAACCGGATCTGCGCGGCGGGAAACGCGCAAAGGATATGATAATTAAACCATAAACATAAAATCATACTGAATGTGATATTTAGCATTAAACACATAACAATATCTGATATGATATTTGAATTATTAGTAAGAAATCATACATGATATGATTTTTAACCTAACCGGACATGTTCAGACGGAGCGAGCAGGATGGATGAGAAAGAAGTGAATTTTTCACTCAGCTATGAGCAGCTGACCCGGATAGCGGAAGAGCGTATCCGTGAATGCAATCTGGACAGCCAGGGCGCGATTTACATCAGCGAGTCAGCCAAGGCCGGTGCCGTGCTGAGCTATTGGTATGAACTGGCCATAAATGGCTATGCCTCAGTGAATGCCATAAAGAGACAAGAGCTCATAGACGCCGATCACCTGCGCCTCAGACAACTCATCTGGCCGGAGGCGGACAAGCAATGACTCAGGCGCGCCGACCATCGCCGCTGCAGCGGCGGGTGCTGATTGTGCTGGCCGCCCTCGATGCGAAACGGCCGGGCCCGGTGGCGACGCGGGATATCGAGCGGGTGCTGGAGCAGGGCGGGGACGCCCCGGTGTACGGGCCGAACCTGCGCGCCTCCTGCCGGCGCATGGAAGCCGCGGGCTGGCTGCGCACCCTGCGCGCCCCGAACCTGCAGCTGGCCGTCGAGCTGACGGAGGACGGTCGCTGTATTGCAGAACCGCTCTTCCAGGCAGAACGCGAGGCTGAAACGGCACGACAACGACTGACAGACGTCCGGCGTCTGCCGTTACGCCAGACGGCTGCCGGTGACGCGGTGGAGCTGCAGCTGGATGACGGCCATTACACCATCAGGGAAGCGGCCTACGTGATCCGTCTGGACGGTACCACCTGTCTGCAGCTGACGGATGCCGGCGGCATACGCCGGATAAAAGAGGGCGATCCCCTGCAGGTGGCCAGCTGGTATCAGACCTGTTTTGATGCAGGCCTGCCGGTCACCGTCCAGGTGAATGAGAGCCGGGACTGATCGCCACCACACAAGGAACAGGAGCATAAAATGAAAGTCACTGAACCCGGGCTGAATAAGCTGATCGATAACCTGAACACCCTGATTTGCGAGGACAGCCTGCTCACGCGCCAGGAGCGTGAAACGCTGGTACTGGCCGTCGCCGCTATCGGCGCCATGAAAGCGCGCGTCGGCTTGAAAAAAGGCGATGCGCCGACCGTTGCCAGACGGGAAAAAAGGGAGAAAAAAGACCGCCAGCCTGATCCGCGTTTTCCGCGAGCCGGTCATCCCTGGCAGGAAGACGAAAAAACCTTACTGAGTGATGCGCTCGATTCGGTACCGGACGAAGAGATTGGCAAGCATCTGTTCTGGCTTTCCGAGAAACTGGGCAGAACGCCTTTCAGTGTTGCTTTCCAGATCGCGGCAATCAGGGAGCTGCAGGACGGGTGGGAGGAGCAGTTCAGGGAGATTTCGGATAACATACGCTTGTCCGGTCTGAGCATCAGTGATTATCTTACGCAGAACGGCACGGGCCATAACGCCTGAAAGAAATTTGCGTTATTTGTAAAATTAAATACCATGGAAGCCTCAGGATATAAAAAACTAATGACCAAACAGGAATGGATTTTACGACTACGGCGCTGTACATCGAAGGAAACCCTGGAAAGGGTAATAGAAAAAAATAAATATTCTCTGTCAGATGATGAGCTTGAGCATTTCAATGCTGCGGTTGATCACCGGCTGGCGGAAATGGCAATGGGGAAGTTTTATGACAAAATACCTGCAGGCGTCTGGAAATATGTTAAATAATACAGCCGGCATCAGTCTGTTCGCAGTTATCTCACCTGGAGCGCAATCATGAATATGATATTTGAACTGATTGGAGGCTTTGTTGAATAAATCGAACTTTTGCTGAGTTGAAGGATCAGATCACGCATCTTCCCGACAACGCAGACCGTTCCGTGGCAAAGCAAAAGTTCAAAATCACCAACTGGCCCACCTACAATAAAGCCCTCATCAACCGTGGCTCCATAACTTTCTGGCTGGATGATGAAGCTATTCAGGCCTGGTATGAGTCAGCAACACCTTCTTCACGAGGCAGACCTCAGCGCTATTCTGACCTTGCCATCACGACTGTGCTGGTCATTAAACGCGTATTCAGGCTGACCCTGCGCGCTGCGCAGGGCTTTATTGATTCCATTTTTTCTCTGATGAACGTTCCGCTACGCTGCCCGGATTACAGCTGTGTCAGCAGGCGGGCAAAGTCGGTTAATATCAGTTTCAAAACGCCCACCCGGGGTGAAATCGCACACCTGGTAATTGATTCCACCGGGCTGAAGGTCTTCGGTGAAGGCGAGTGGAAAGTCAAAAAGCATGGCCAGGAACGCCGCCGTATCTGGCGTAAGCTGCATCTCGCCGTTGACAGTAAAACACATGAAATCATCTGCGCTGACCTGTCGCTGAACAACGTTACGGACTCAGAGGCCTTCCCCGGGTCTTATCCGGCAGACTCACAGAAAAATCAGGGCAGCATCGGCAGACGGCGCTTACGACACCCGGCTCTGTCACGATGAACAGCGGCGTAAGAAAATCAGCGCGCTTATCCCACCCCGAAAAGGTGCGGGTTACTGGCCCGGTGAATATGCAGACCGTAACCGTGCAGTGGCTAATCAGCGAATGACCGGGAGTAATGCGCGGTGGAAATGGACAACAGATTACAACCGTCGCTCGATAGCGGAAACGGCGATGTACCGGGTAAAACAGCTGTTCGGGGGTTCACTGACGCTGCGTAACTACGATGGTCAGGTTGCGGAGGCTATGGCCCTGGTACGAGCGCTGAACAAAATGACGAAAGCAGGTATGCCTGAAAGCGTGCGTATTGCCTGAAAACACAACCCGCTACGGGGAAGACTTACCCGAAATCTGATTTATTCAACAAAGCCCATCTGAAACCAAAGCGGTTCACCGTCGGTGAACCGCTTTGGTCAATATCAGGCTGCAAGATCTTTCATTACCTGAATAAATGCCTGAGAGACAGATTCTTCTTTATGGTGATGCCCATCCTCAATCACCCAGCGTCCGCCAGTCATCACCGCGGTAATGGGATTAGATGAGCAGGCGAAGATCCAGCGGTTGAGCAACATCTGGTCTTCTGCGCTGGCGATAAAGGGATTCTGGCTATCCAATACGACAAGATCGGCCCGATATCCTACACTTAGCTGGCCAATGTTTTGGCCCAGCGCTCTGGCGCCGCCTCGTAGTGCCCCTTGATACAGCACGTTGCCGACGTGAGGTTCGCCTGGGACGATGAGCCGGTTGCGTCGCTGGGCTACCAGGCGCTGCCCGTATTCGAACCAGCGTAAATCCTCGCTGACGCTGACGCTAATATGGCTGTCGGAACCTATTCCCCAGACGCCGTTATGCTCCAGATATTGTGGGCCAGGGAATATGCCATCGCCGAGATTGGCTTCGGTGGTCAGGCACAGGCCGGCCACCGCACCGGATGTGGCGATCTTCATCGTTTCCTGAGGCGTCAGATGAGTGGCGTGGATCAGGCACCAGCGCGAATCCACGGGAAGATGGTTGTACAGCCACTCCACCGGGCGCTCGCCGGACCAGGCCTGGCAGTCATCAACCTCTTTTTGCTGTTCAGCAATATGAATATGAATCGGCTGCTGGCCAGGATGGCAGGCCAGAATGGCGCCAATCTGCTCCGGCGTAACGGCCCGTAATGAGTGGAAGCACAGACCGGTACGCTGCATTGGCTCGCTGGCCAGCCGCGATGTGAGCGACTCGTACATATTCAGGTAGCTGTCGCTATCGTTGATAAAGCGGCGCTGTCCAACGGAGGGCGGCTGCGCGCCAAACCCGGCGTAACTGTAGAGGACGGGCAGCAGCGTCAGGCCGATGCCGGTATGTTTCGCCGCGCTGGCGATACGCAGCGCTAATTCCGTCCGCTCTTCATAAGGCGCGCCGCTGCTGCTGTGATGCAGATAGTGGAATTCGGCGACCGAGGTGTACCCGGCTTTGAGCATTTCGATGTACAGATAGCTGGCGATGGTTTCCAGCTGTTCTGGCGTAATTTTATCTACCAGCCTGTACATCAGATCCCGCCAGGTCCAGAAGCTATCCGACGGGTTTCCCGCCACCTCCGTTAACCCGGCCATCGCCCGCTGGAAGGCATGGGAGTGCAGGTTCGGCATACCCGGCACGACGACCCCTTTGATGCGCGTCGCCTGCGGATTCGGCGCTGAGTTCTTTTCCAGCGCGGTTATGATGCCTTCTTCGGACACGGTTATGCCGACATTATTTGCCCAGCCATCAGGCAACAGCGCTTTTTCTGCCAACCAGACTGCCATTTTACCACCTTATTATCAGTGTTAATGTATATACATGTACATATATATACATCTAACAGGTCATAGAGTAAACTGACAACGTCAGCATATGAGGAATGGTTAATGGCGCGTAACAACCTGTCAAATTCGGATTCCATGGATGAGTTACTTGAACATCCCGCCCCCTTTTATGAAAGGGTAAAGGCCATGATCAAAACCAAGATCCACAGCGGGGCATGGCCCGCGAATTACCGTGTTCCTTCTGAAAGCGAGCTGGTCACGCTGTTTGGCTATAGCAGAATGACGATTAACCGCGCGTTGCGAGAACTGACCGCGGAGGGCTTGCTGGTGCGGATGCAGGGGGTCGGTACTTTTGTCGCCGAAATCCGCGGCCAGTCGGCGCTGCTGGACATTAACAATATCGCTGACGAAATCGCCAGCCGTGGCCATCGCCACCACGCCAGAGTCTTCAGACTGACGGAAATCGAAGCCGATGCCCAGCAGGCGTTCAGCTTTGGCATGCAACAGGGTTGCGGTCTGTACCATTCGCTGATTTGCCATTATGAAAATGGCGTACCGGTTATGCTGGAAGACCGACTGGTGAATATGCAGGTTGTGCCTGACTACCTGCAGCAGGATTTTACACGTATCACGCCGAACGCCTATCTCTCCTCAATTGCGCCGATTGTTGAAGGCGAACACGTTATTGAAGCGGTCAACGTCACGCGGGCCGAGTGTGTTTACCTGGAAATTGATGAACATACGCCTTGTCTGCAGGTCAATCGTCGGACGTGGACCGGCCGTCAGGAGAAGAAAATCGTCACCAGCGTGCGCCTGGTCTATCCCGGTCCGCGTTACCGCCTGGAAGGGAGCATGCGCAAATGATCCGTCTGCTCCCTGCCGGGTTGTATACGGAAATGCCCTGGAAAAACGGCCAGGGCGTGACGCGCGAAGTGGCCCGCTATCCGGAAGCGGGGGAATATGACTGGCGTATTTCCCTGGCGACCATTCGCCAGCCTGGTCCGTTCTCCGCATTTCCCGGCTACCTGCGCAATATCAACGTGCTGGAAGGCGGCGGGATGTACCTGACAATCGATGGGCAGCGCAGCGCATTGATTACGCCTTTCCAGGCGCTGGGGTTTAACGGCGCGAGCGGCGTATCCTGTGAGATTGTCGGCGGCCCGCTGCTGGATTTTAATGTGATTTACCGGGAAGCCGCTATGCGGGCTACGGTGAGCTGGTGCGGGGCGGGGACGTGGTCGCATCAGGGCGGACTGCGGATATTGTTTAATGCCGGGCCCGCGTTGCGGGTGAGCGTCGGCGACCAACGCTATTTACTGGAACATTACGACAGCCTGCTGGTGGATGAAGCGGTGGCGCTGGTTATCCAGGACTCTCCGGGCGCGCGTCTGGCCCGCATCACGCTGATTCCCCTTTAATCACGCCGCAGGCTCCTTCTGCGGCGCCTGTTGTCACTCCTCTTCGCACAATGCCTGCAGCATCGCGCTGAGTTCGCCCTGATGAATCAGGGCGCGTAGCGCATGTATATCGGGGTAGAGCAGCGTATCTTTATCCCGGAACGGCACCGCCTGACGCACTCTCTCCAGCGTCGCCTCGCTGCCCACGGCGGCACGCAGCGGGCGATGGAACTCCAGCGCCTGACAGGCGCACAGCAGTTCGATGGCGACGATGTCTACGGCGTTTTCTACCGCCTTAAGCGCTTTGCGTGCGGCGGCAACCCCCATGCTGACATGATCTTCCTGACCGGCGCAGGTGGATACCGTGTGGATACTGGCCGGGCCGGCCAGACTGCGGTTATCGCCCGCCAGCGCAGCGGCGACGTAGGGTGGGATCATCATCCCGGAGTACCCCGAATCCGGCGAGATAAGAAAGGCCGGCAGCCTGCTGAGATGCGTATTGGTTATTCGGTCGCAACGGGCCTGGGAAGCGGTGCTCAACTGGGCAATGGCAACGGCCAGCGCATCCAGCGCCAGCGCCGTTGGCGCACCGTGACCGTTGCCCCCTGGCATCACGATAAGCCTGTCTTCTTCTACCAGAAACAGCGGGTTATCGGTCACCGAATTGAGTTCGATGGTCATAATCTGCCGACAGTGGGCCAGCTGGTCGCGCACCGCGCCGTGGATCTGGGGGATACAGCGTAAACTAAGCGCGTCCTGAACCCGGTGGTCGCGATAACGCGCCAGGATCTTGCTGCCTTTCAGCAGGCGGCGCAGGTTTTGCGCGGTTTCCTGCTGTCCGGGATGAGGGCGCAGGGCGTGCAGGCGGGTATCGTAGCCGCGCGTATTGCCCCGCATGGCCTCGAGGCACATCCCGCCCGCCATATCGGCGACGGGGAGCAGACGCTGGAAATCCGCCACGGCCAGGCAGCCCAGCGCGGTGATCTCATAGGTGCCGCCGACCAACGCGTGACCCTCTCTGGGGCCGGGAACATAGGGCGGGATACCCGCCCGCGTCAGCGCCTGTTGCGCCGGCAGCAGTTCTCCCTGATACCAGCATTTGCCTTCGCCGAAGACCGCAAGGCCGATATGGGCTGTGGCAATCAGGTAACCGACGGAGCCGCCGGCGGGTGACCACGGCGTGACCTGACGGTTCAACATATCGGCGATACGCTGCGCCAGCGCCGGGGTAACGCCGCTGTATCCCTGCAGCAGGGATTTTAACGTCACCGCCATCATGGCCCGCACTTCACGCACCGTCAGGTCCGGACCGACTCCGCAGGCGTGGCTGCGCAGCATATTCAGCTGAGTATCCGTCATCCTGTCCGGGGAAAGCCGGGTGGTGACCAGATCGCCGACGCCGGTCGTCAGCCCGTAGATTACCTGGCCTTGTTCAATAGCGCGCTGAATACGGCTGCTGACCCGCGCCATATTATCCAGCGCGGCCTTCTCCAGCGCGATCGGCGCGCCGTCGGCAATCCGCACTATCTCATCCACAGTACCCGGTGCCCGCCCGAGGGTAATGCTGCCGTTCAGAGGAGTTGTCATGTCTGCGACCTTATTGGCTAAATCCGTGTTTTACCAGCCACTGATGCGCGATATCGTCGATGTTGACAAATTCGGCAATTTTCTCGTTCATGTCGATCAGATCTTCAGTCGTTAGCTGAGCAGAAACTTTATTCAGCGTGGTGGTCACGGCGTCATTCAGCGCTTCACTGGCGACGATTGGCACAATATTTTGCGCCGCGAACAGATGTTTTGTGTCTTCCAGCACGACAAGGCGATCTTTTTTGATTGCTGGCGAGGTTGAAAGCAGATCGGCGACCTGGACCTGGTTATTTTTCATGGCGCTGAGCGTCAGCGGCCCGCCGACGTCCAGTACTTTAAAACTCTTAAAGTTCAGCCCGTACACGTCGCGCAGGCCGGAGAGCCCCTCATGGCGGGTTTTCCATTCCGCCGGGCCGCCCAGCACCAGCTGGCTGGCAACAGGCTGTAAATCGGCGATGGTTTTCAGTTTATATTTATCGGCGGTTTTCTGCGTCACGGCCAGAACGTCGATATCCTGAGCCTGGGAGATCTGCAGCATTTTAACTTTCTCCGGCAGCTTAGCGGCCAGCTCTCTGGCGACGTCCTCACTACCGTGTGCCGCATTTTTCGCATCCAGATAGCTCAACAGCGCGCCGCTGTATTCCGGGATCAGCGTGATGGAGCCGTCCAGCAGCGCCGGGATATACACTTCGCGGCTGCCGATGTTCAGCTTTTTCTCCACCGGGATGTTTTGCGCTTCTAACGCACCCGCATAAATGGTGCCCAGCAGTTGGCTTTCCGGGAAGTCTGCTGAACCGACAATGACTTTCGGCGCGGCCCAGGCCGATGAGGTCGCCGACAGCAGCAGCGCTGAACACAGCGTCAAAATACGTTTTTTCATATTCATTGAGGTATCCTTTTGAGCAGTGGAATGAGGTTATGGGTTTTTAATACGCCGGGTAATACCGGGTGAAGCGACTATTTTTTGCGAGAAAGAGAACAAGCAGTCGATCAGTAAAGCCAGTAGCGCCACCAGCATGGCGCCGGCGATCATCTGGCTGAAATCGTTCGCCGCGCGTCCGTCAATAATCAGACGTCCGAATCCCCCCAGCGAGACATAGGCTGCGATGGTGGCGGTGGAAATAATCTGCAACGTGGCGCTGCGCACGCCGGAGAGGATCAGCGGAAGCGCGCAGGGCAACTCCACCTGTAGCAGGATCTGCAGCCGCGTCATCCCCATGCCGCGAGCGGCATCAAGGACATAGGGATCGAGCGCGCGAATACCCGCATGCACACCCAGCGCAATCGGCGGGAGCGCCAGCGCCACCAGCACCAGAATACAGGGCAGAATAAAGGCCATATCGGACTCAAACTCGCCGGAAAGTAAAATCACCAGCAGAATAATCAGCCCAAATGAGGGCAGGGAGCGCAGGGCGTTGGTGGTACCGATGAGCAGGCCTTCCCCTTTACCGGTATGGCCGGTGTAGCAGCCGACGGGAAACGCGATGATAAAGGCGATCGCCAGAGCGACAGCGCTATAGCTGATGTGCTGCGCCAGAAGGGGGAAAATGCCGCCCTCACCAAACCAGTGGATGGGATCCATAAACCAGGTAAGCATAATTATCCTCTCTGAGGTTGCCAGCGGCTGAGTTGACGAGTAGCGTAAACCACCAGCATATCCAGCAGCAGCGCCAGAATGATGCTGAGCGCGATCCCGGCGATGATGGGCGTCAGAAATTGCAGCTGGAAGCCCAGGGTAAACAGCGAGCCGAGCTGCGGTGCGCCGATTAATGCCGCGACGGAAACGATACTGACGTTAGACACCACGGCAACGCGCAGGCCGGAACCAATCACCGGCACGGCCAGCGGCAGGTCGATCTGGAAAAACTGCTGAGCGGGTTTATACCCGAGCGCTGCCGCGGACTGACGGGTATCGGCCGATACGGAGTCCAGCCCGTCGCAGACGGTGCGAACCAGTAGCGCAAAGCTGTAGATGGTCAGTGCGACCACAACATTAATGGGGTCCAGAATCTGCGTGTGGAGCAGCGGGGGCAGCAGCACAAACAGCGCCAGTGACGGAATGGTATAGAGTAGGCCAAACAGGTTAACGATCGCCAACTTGACCGATGGCAGGTGGTGAATACCCCAGCCGACAGGGATCGCCAGAATTAACCCTATCACTACCGGCACAATTGCGAGATAGCTGTGCCAGAGAAACAGGTTGAAGATTTTATCGCTCTGCGCCCATAGCCAATCGAATCTCATGCTCCCTCCTGGCGCGTGGATTTACACATGTCGAGTACTTGATCGAGGTGGATGGTCCCCTGCGGGATTTGCCGTTCATCGACGATCACGGCCCGGTGGTTGGGCGAGCTCAGCGCAGCGTCCAGCAAATGGCGCAACGGGCTCCCCTGCTGGTGGAACGTCGCCCCCAGATTGATGTTGTCGTGGGTAATTGCTGTTGCCGGCTGATGGGTGTCGAACCAGCCAAACGCTTTGCCGTTTTGGGTAACCAGCAGCCAGCGGTCGATGGCCATCTCTTTGGCCTGCTCGAAGGAACAGTCCAGCTCGGCATAGGGCTCGTTGCGTAACCCGGTTTCTGTGTCGGCGGCGTGGAAACTCAGTTTGCGATAGCCTCTGTCTTTGCCGATAAAGTCCGCCACAAAGGCGTTTTGCGGCGTATTGAGCAGTTCGCCTGGGGAGGCCATCTGCGCCAGCTTGCCGCCAGGTTTAAGTACCGCGACCAGGTCGCCGAGCTTCATGGCTTCATCAATATCGTGAGTGACCATAATGATGGTTTTGCTCACCTCTTTCTGAATACGCAAAAACTCTTCCTGCAGCTGTTCGCGGACCACCGGGTCGACCGCGCTGAACGGTTCGTCCATCAACATAAACTCCGGGTCTGCCGCCAGGGCGCGGGCAACGCCCACGCGCTGCTGCTGGCCTCCGGAAAGCTGCCAGGGGAAGCGTTTGGCGATTTGCGGATCCAGACCGACGACTTCCAGTAATTCCCCGGCTCTGGCTCTGGCTTTACTTTTGGCGGCGCCGTTGAGAATCGCGGTGGTGGCAATGTTGTCGATAATGTTTTTGTGAGGGAATAAACCTGCATTTTGAATGACATAGCCAATACGGCGGCGCAGTTGCACGATATCCATTTGCTCGGTGGCTTCGCCGTTAAGCAGGATTCGGCCCGATGACGGTTCCACTAACCGGTTAATCATCCGCAATGAGGTGGTTTTTCCACAGCCCGAAGGGCCGACAAATACCGTAATTTTGCCACCCGGCGCTACCAGGCTAAGGCCATCTACTACGACCGAACCGTTGTCGTAGTGCTTAGTCACATTCTGGAAGGTAATCATCTTCACGCCTCTGATTGTTGTGTGTGGTGTTCCCGAATACAGGGGAGTCACGCGACAAAATGCTGCTATGTATAATCTTGTATGTACAACTAGCAAAACTTGTGCCACTGCCAGAGGGATACGCAATAAGATGGTTATTTAGTTATTTTAAAACAATCGCTTATAGTGTGTTTGCGTTATCTGGTACTGCCGTCTATGGCGAGATAAGAAGTTATGACGAGATAGAAAATGCACTAGTGTTATCTTTTTGTGATGTTTTAGTGCACAAAAATAAGGCAGAGAGCTGTATTTTTGCACCAAAATGGCCCATCATCACGGTGTGTTCACGAGTGTATAGCGCAGCATGTCCTTCTGTTTTTATGTTAATTTGTTGAATTTTATTGGTTTTGTAAATTAATTTCTAACCTGGCATCCAATATGCTTATCATGTATATACAATTAAAATGCAAATAACAAAACTAACAATTAATTAACATATGACAGGTAACGGATAAGAAGGTAAAGCGCATGAGTAAACAAGCAACCCGTTTTCGCGATGTTGAAATCAGAGCCCCGCGAGGCACTAAGCTGAACGCAAAAAGTTGGTTCACAGAGGCGCCGCTGCGCATGCTGATGAACAACCTGGATCCTGATGTCGCCGAAAATCCAAAAGAGCTGGTGGTGTACGGCGGTATTGGCCGGGCGGCCCGCAACTGGGAATGCTACGACAAGATCGTTGAGACCCTGAAGCAGCTCAATGATGATGAAACGCTGTTGATCCAGTCCGGTAAACCGGTGGGGGTTTTCAAAACCCACGACAATGCCCCGCGGGTGCTGATCGCCAACTCCAACCTCGTACCGCACTGGGCAAACTGGGAGCACTTCAACGAGCTTGATGCACAAGGTCTGGCGATGTACGGGCAAATGACGGCCGGCTCATGGATCTACATCGGCAGCCAGGGCATTGTTCAGGGCACTTACGAAACGTTTGTGGAAGCCGGGCGCCAGCACTATAACGGTAGCCTGCGCGGACGCTGGGTGCTGACTGCGGGTCTGGGGGGAATGGGCGGCGCCCAGCCGCTGGCCGCAACCCTGGCGGGAGCCTGTTCGCTGAATATTGAATGCCAGCAGTCGCGTATCGACTTCCGTCTGCGTACCCGCTATGTCGATGAGCAGGCCAGCGATCTGGATGACGCCCTGGCCCGCATCGCCCGCTATACCGCAAAAGGAGAAGCGGTATCCATCGCGCTGCATGGCAACGCGGCGGAAATTTTACCGGAGCTGGTAAGACGCGGCGTGCGCCCGGATATGGTGACCGACCAGACCAGCGCACACGATCCCCTCAACGGTTATCTGCCGCTGGGCATGAGCTGGGAAGACTACCGCGCTCGCGCGCAGTCCCACCCGGTGGAGACGATCCACGCGGCGAAAGCCTCAATGGCCGAACACGTTAAAGCCATGCTCGCCTTCAGGCAGCAGGGCATTCCCACCTTCGATTACGGCAACAACATCCGCCAGATGGCGAAAGAGATGGGGGTGGAAAACGCTTTTGACTTCCCAGGCTTTGTTCCCGCCTATATTCGTCCGCTGTTCTGCCGGGGGATTGGCCCATTCCGCTGGGCGGCGCTTTCCGGCGATCCGCAGGATATCTACCGCACCGACGCGAAAGTTAAAGCGCTAATACCCGATGATGAACACCTCCACCACTGGCTGGATATGGCCAGAGAGCGCATCAGCTTCCAGGGGCTGCCGGCCCGGATCTGCTGGGTCGGCCTGGGACAGCGCGCCCGGCTGGGCCTGGCGTTTAACGAAATGGTCCGCAGCGGCGAGCTGTCGGCACCGATCGTGATCGGCCGCGATCATCTTGACTCCGGCTCCGTTGCCAGCCCTAACCGCGAAACGGAAGCGATGCAGGACGGCTCCGATGCGGTCTCCGACTGGCCGTTGCTGAACGCGCTGCTGAATACCGCCAGTGGCGCGACCTGGGTTTCCCTGCACCATGGCGGCGGCGTAGGGATGGGCTTCTCCCAGCACTCCGGCGTCGTCATTGTATGCGACGGCAGCGATGAAGCGGCGGAGCGCATCGCCCGGGTGCTGAGCAACGACCCGGCCACCGGTGTGATGCGCCATGCGGATGCGGGTTATGACATCGCGATTGAATGCGCCAGAGAGCAAGGACTCAACTTGCCAATGATTGCGGACTAATTTCTCCGGCGAAGGGGGCAATGTATCCCCTTCGCCTCACCGGAGTGCTGCCATGAAAAATAACAACACAACATACATCGAAACACGTTCTATTGAACCCATCCCTGACGGTGAACGCCACGGTAGCATTTTTAGCCAGTTCACCCTGTGGCTGGGGGCTAACCTGCAAATCACCGCCATGGTCACTGGCGCATTAACTATTGTATTCGGCGGGAATGTTTTCTGGTCGCTGGCCGGTCTTATGCTGGGGCAGATTGCCGGTGGGATTGTGATGGCATTGCATGCCGCGCAAGGGCCGCAGCTGGGGATACCACAGATGATCAGCAGCCGGGTACAGTTCGGCGTCTACGGCGCCTGCCTGCCGATTCTGCTGGTCTGCCTGATGTACCTTGGCTTTATCGCCACCGGGGCGGTGCTGTCCGGCCAGGCGATCTCAGCGGTTTTCCATACTACGGAAACCAGCGGCATTCTGCTTTTTGCTGCCGCCACGCTGGTTATCGCCTATGTCGGCTATCGGTTGATCCACCTGTTGGGTAAGCTGGCGAGCCTGGTGGGGATTATCGCGTTTATCTACCTGCTGTGGAAAATCAGTTCCTTTCCGGCTATTGGCAACCTGCTGAGTATCCGACCCTTTAGCTGGAGTACGTTTTTAACCGCCACCGGCCTTGCGGCTTCCTGGCAGATCACCTTTGGCCCCTATGTTGCCGATTATTCCCGCTATCTGCCGCGCAGCACCTCTCCCGGGAAGGTCTTTTTCGCCGTCGGGAGCGGTTCGGTGATTGGCGCGCAAATCGCCATGACCGTCGGGGTGCTGGCTGCCGCTCTCTCGCAGGGAAAACTGGTCGGTCATGAGGTGGACTATATCGTCGGCCTGGGCGGCACCGGCGCGATTGCCACGCTGTTATATCTGAGCATCGCGTTTGGTAAACTGACGATCAATACCCTGAATGCCTACGGCAGCCTGATGTGCCTGGCGACGGTGTACAGCTGCGGGAAGCAGCGAGTGCGCGTAAGCCAGTCGGTACGTCTGCTGGTGCTGGCGATGATTATTACCCTGGCGACCGCTATCGCGATTATCGGGCAACACTCTTTCCTGTCGGCTTTTAAATCCTTCCTGTTGTTCCTGTTGACTTTCTTTACACCGTGGAGCGCGATTAACCTGGTGGATTACTATTTCTTCAACCATCAGGCGATAGACATGGAGGCGCTGAACGATCCGAACGGGAAATATCGGGCGTGGAATGTGACGGGGCTCGGGGTTTATCTCGTTGGAGTGGCGGTACAGACGCCGTTTATTGATAGTGGATTCTATTCCGGCCCATTCGTGAAGATGCTGGGCGGTATCGACATCTCCTGGCTCATTGGGCTGGCGCTACCGGCGGGGCTCTACTATGTCCTGCGCAAAGCGCAGTCCGCAGCGGTGGCTGGCGCCGCCATCAGTCGTTAAAGGAGAGCGTCATGTATACCCTTTGGCACCACTGCCGGATCGCCACCATGGCCGCAGGGCATTATCAGTTGCTTGACGATGGCGCGATGCTGACCGACGGCGCAGTGCTGTTATGGGTCGGGAACCGGGCAGAATTGCCGGACTTACCCGTTGCGCAGCGGATGGATTTGCAGGGCAGGGTGGTCACGCCGGGACTGGTGGATTGTCATAGCCACGCGGTGTTTGGCGGCGACCGGGCCCGGGAATTTGAAATACGTCTCAACGGGGCGAGCTATGCGGAGATCGCGGCTGGCGGCGGCGGGATCGCCAATACAGTCAACGCCACGCGACAGGCCAGCGAAAGCCAGTTGCTGGAGAGCGCGCGGCAGCGTATCCGGGAGCTGTGCCGGGACGGCGTAACGGCGCTGGAGATCAAATCCGGCTACGGCCTGGATCTGGCTAACGAACGTAAAATGCTGCGGGTGATCCGCCGTTTAGGCGACATATTGCCGCTGACCGTGCGCAGTACCTGCCTGGCGGCCCATGCAGTGCCCGTCGAGTATCAGGAGCGGGCAGATGCCTGGATTGACTATATTTGCGAACGACTACTGCCGGAACTGCATCAGGAAGGGCTGGTGGATGCGGTGGATGCGTTCTGCGAACACCTGGCATTTTCGCCCTCGCAGGTGGAGCGGGTCTTTCAGAAGGCCCGGGAACTAGGGCTGCCAGTGAAGCTCCATGCTGAACAGCTAACGCTACAGCATGGGGCGGCGTTGGCCGCTCACTACCATGCGCTGTCGGCGGATCATCTGGAATATTTGTGCGAAGAAGATATAGCCGCAATGGCACGCCATGGGACGGCAGCGGTGCTGCTGCCGGGCGCCTATTACTTCCTGCGTGAGAAACAGCTACCGCCGCTGGATCTGCTGCGTCAGTACCGGGTGCCGATTGCCCTCGCCAGCGATTTAAATCCCGGCACCTCGCCGGTGTTGTCCCTGCGTCTGATGATGAATATGGCCTGTACGCTATTCCGCATGACGCCGGAAGAGGCGTTGGCTGGCGTGACGCTTAACGGCGCGAAGGCGCTGGGGCTGGATACAGTTTGCGGTTCTCTGGAAGCCGGAAAAGAGGCCAGCTTCGTGGCGTGGGATATCGCTCATCCGGCGGAGCTAAGCTACTGGCTGGGAGGCTCCCTTTCGAAACAGGTGATTTATCAAGGTAAGGAGGTTTATTGTGATTAAGGCGTTTGATTTGCAGCAGGGGAACCTGCCGCTTCTGGTCAGTATGCCCCACCCGGGAACGTTATTAACACCCGAAGTCGCCCAGGGGCTCACGCCGAGGGCGAAGCGTCTGGAAGATACCGACTGGCATATTCCCTTGCTCTATCAGACCATCGCGGACATGGGGGCCAGCACGTTATGCGCCCGCTATTCCCGCTATGTGGTGGATATCAATCGCCCGGCGGATGATAAACCGCTTTACAGCACGGCGACAACCGGGCTGTTTACCGATATCTTTTTTGACGGCGAAGCCCTGTTCGTGTCGGGCGGTGCGCCTGACGCGGCGGCGAAGGACGCGATACTAAAACAGGTCTGGCTGCCTTATCACCAAGCGCTTGCCGCTGAACTGGCACGCCTGCGTGAGAAATTTGGCTATGCGCTGTTGTGGGATGCGCACTCGATCAAATCCGTGGTGCCGCGCTTGTTTGAAGGGCGCCTGCCGGATCTGAACTTTGGTACGGCGGACGGCGCCAGCTGTTCGACGCAGCTCAGCCAGGCGCTGCTGGCAAGCTGCAATGCGTTCCCGCAGTATAGCCGGATACTCAATGGCCGCTTTAAAGGCGGATATATCACCCGTCACTATGGCGATCCCGTCAACCATATTCATGCTGTTCAGCTAGAAATGGCCCAGTGCTGCTATATGGATGAGAAGAGCTTTGCTTATCTTCCGGAGAAAGGGCAGCAGGCGCAACAACTGCTGGAGAGGTTGATTAATACTGCGTTGCAGTGGGGACGAGATCAGTACGGCGAGCCCGGAATGTGAACTCGTATATTGAAAAGCCGAAGACACAGGTACCCGAAAAGCCTGTAAAACAGCCGAAGGCGATAAGAAAGGGAAAGTGCTGACACAACGATCGCATAGCGTTATCCCCGCCCTGAAAGACGAGGATATAAGAGGGTTACGCTAACTGCCCGCATTCTCCCTCTTTTCAGAAGAAGTCAAGCAGGTGGTATGGCGTAGCTTTGTTTTCACCTGCGGGCCATTGCAATTTATAAGTGCTTCACGGATAAGGTCTGGAATTGAATGTCAGTCAGTTACAACGGGCGCGGGCTAAGAGACATATTATCATCGGCCACGATTTTACCTGAACTACCTGACCCGCCCTCTTCCTTGCGGAAAGAGGCTTTTCACAATACCAGGACTTAGCGGGGTTCATGAACCGTCTTCTGCAGGACGTGAGGCGGTCCCGTTTGCTTTTCTCATCGCCAGGCTGTACTGCCAGGTGGAAACCAGACAGACCAGTAAAACCGGTATCATCATCAGACCCAGAAGCTTCCATCCCAGTAAAGCCAGTATCACGCCCGCTCCGGATGTGGCTATCGAGGAGAAAACAAAACGGCTGGGCTACGCCCGCCGATGGCGTTCCAGACAGAGGATATCGACTGGCTGGTAGGAGCGCTTGATAAAGTACTGATGGCTTGCACGGCGAATAAACAGCAAAGCTGACGTTCTGGAAAAACACTGAGGTCAAAGCCACGCTGGGCGCGGCTGGAACATCTTACTCCGCAGCTTAAACTGGTCGCTATCCAGATTTTGCTGAATCAGATTGACTGTGAAACGGCCGGAAAAAAACTGGCAGAATTAATAGAGCAATTCGAGTTTGATATCACCGCTGCCGAACTGTCAGCGTATCTTTTTAAACCGGGCCATGCCTGACGGCTTACCCGGTAGCGATAATAGTGGAGACCGACGGAGGACTTCACTTTGGCCGCGGGATCAGCGTCCTGCGGATGGTTTTCATCAGAAGTTTATTGATGCAAGTAACTGATATTTAACATTAAATGCGTTGTTGGCACTTTGATGTGTATATCATTTGCTATACATTTGTGTTGTGTTATTCTTGTATATCAATTGCTATACAAGAGAGGTGTGTATGAAATCAGATGTTCAACTCAACCTAAGAGCTAAAGAGTCTCAGAGGGCACTCATCGATGCCGCTGCAGAAATCCTTCATAAATCGCGAACCGACTTCATTCTTGAGATGGCCTGCAAGGCTGCGGAGAACGTGATCCTTGATCGTCGTGTTTTCAATTTTAACGACGAACAGTATGCAGAGTTCATCGATATGCTCGATGCACCAGTCGAGGATGAGCCTGCCATTAATAAACTACTGGCAAGGAAACCTCAGTGGGATGTATAACTGCGCCCGAGCCGTTATCCAGCGCCCATCAACTGGCAGAGTTCGTCAGTGGGGAAACGGTACTCGATGAATGGTTAAAACAGAGAGGTTTAAAAAATCAAGCTCTTGGCGCTGCACGAACTTTCGTTGTTTGCAAGACGGGTACGAAGCAAGTAGCTGGTTTTTACTCTTTGGCCACCGGTAGCGTTAACCATACGGAAGCGACAGGCAGTCTTCGGCGTAACATGCCAGATCCTATACCGGTGATTATACTCGCTCGCCTGGCGGTAGATGTTTCATTGCACGGAAAAGGGGTTGGCGCCGATTTACTTCACGATGCGGTTCTACGCTGTTATCGCGTAGCTGAGAATATTGGCGTTCGTGCGATAATGGTTCACGCGCTTACTGAAGAAGCCAAAGGTTTCTATGCTCACCATGGATTTAAGGCATCGCAAACTTATGAGCGGACTCTGTTCCTTAAACTTCCATGACTAGTTACTGGAGTGGGGAGGTGACTGATACCGACATAATATATTGATTATCATATTATTTATTTCTATATTTAACATAATCTTTGTTAAGCGCACTAAGGTTGTAGCTCCCATATTCTAATGTCACTTTTAACCCATTTAGTGATGTCACTTTTTCTGGCATAAAGGATCCAATCCTCAGGCCATGGAGACATCAGGATGCTTGTGACCATGTCAGATAAAGAAATCAGTCGGATCAACGTCATTCAATCAGTTGTTGAAAAACGTATGCGCCGTCGTGATGCTGCTCATCAGCTTGCTTTGACCGAACGTCAGACACAGCGGTTAATGAACCGCTTTCGTGAGTCTGGTGCCGCAGGATTGGTAAACCTTCGGCGTGGACGCCCTGGTAATCACAGGCTTCCTGAGTCACTGAAGCTGCGAGTTCTTTCGTTACTTCACGATCATTACAGCGACTTTGGACCAACACTGGCCGCAGAAAAATTACGCGAACGCCACAACATCACAGTATCTGTTGAAACGCTCAGAAAATGGATGACAGCGGATGGACTCTGGGTTCCTTATTCACGTCGCAGGCCCCGCGTTCATCAACCCAGATATCGGCGTGACTGCCTCGGAGAACTTGTTCAGATTGATGGTTCCCCGCACGACTGGTTTGAAGGCCGTGCACCGAAATGCTGCCTGCTCGTCTTTATTGATGACGCGACTGGCCGCCTGATGCACCTCCGTTTTGGTGAGACTGAATCAGCTTTTGATTACATGATGGCCACTCGCGAGTATCTCGAGCAACACGGCAAGCCCCTTGCGTTCTACAGCGATAAGCACGGCATTTTCAGGGTCAATAATGGAGGATCCACTACGACCGGAGTCACCCAGTTTGGCCGTGTACTTTCTGAACTTGGGATCGAGTTGATTTGTGCCAACAGTCCACAGGCTAAAGGCCGTGTGGAGCGAGCAAATCAGACACTTCAGGATCGGCTTATCAAAGAGATGCGTCTCGAGGGAATCTGCAGTATTGAAGCCGCCAACGCCTGGCTGGATACCTTCATCGCTGACTTCAATCGTCGCTTCGCAAGACCAGCAAAATACCCCAAAGATCTGCACCGCCCGGTGTCTGAAAGCAACGAAGAGCTGGATGATATCTTTGCTTGGCAGGAACTGCGTAAGCTGTCTAAAACGCTGACATTCCGCTATGACAAAATGATATATCTGGTTGAACCTACTGAAGAAAATACTCGCATCGCTGGCGAGAAAATAACTGTCTACGACTATCCTGACGGCACGCTGGCATTCAAATACGGTTACCGTTCACTCAAATATCAGGTGTTCGACAAACTGGAATGTCTCGACCAGGGGCAAATTGTTGATAACAAACGTCTTGGGGCTGTACTGAAGCTGGCGCAAAGCAAAATGGATGAACTCGAACGCGATGGCAAGCGTGACAGGAGCAAAAAGATGCCAAAACGACGGGCTCAGGCCAGAGTTCAGGAGCAACTCAGGGCAATTAATCCGGTCCTGGTAAACCCGGATGAATTCAGGGCCAGCCTGAAACGCTAGCCCCCTGCTCTTTTTTTTGGATAGTTCAGCTGTGGCAGTGTGATGAAGTACAAGCTTTTGAAAACATGGCAGTTGAGTTTGCAACCAATAATCCCCATTACTTATCTGGTTTTACTATCACAGCAGATATATTCCAGAATATTAAGGGGAAAACAGAACATGGCCAGATGTACGGCTCCTGTACGTGGACATAGCTCAGCAGCCGCCGCTGCTGCCTGTCCAGCCTGTCGCAATCGCAGTGGTTATCGCCGCAGCAGCTACAGTTATGATAGTTATCCGTCCTACTCCTCGTCAGGCAGCGCTGGCGGAAGTCGTGGAAGCAGTAGCGGTGGTTCCAGCAGCGGTACAAAGCCTCGCTGGTCAAAATCGGGATCTTCCGTTTCCTACACAACCGCCCAAGTACAATCTCTCACACCGATTCGCCAAACGGTAGAGAAGCTTGTCGCAGAGAAGCCGGATTTGCGTGATGTATTCCTTTGCCACGCTTGGGATGATCGACAAGGCGTAGCCAAAGAGCTACACGATTTGCTCGAGGCTGCAGGCGTCAAAGTATGGTTTAGCGAAAAGGATCTTGCTCTTGGCGTTCCTATGATGCGTGCCATCGATAAAGGATTAGCAAATTCTCGAATCGGTCTGGTATTAGTGACTCCAGCGCTATTAAACCGACTGCCCAAAGAAGGCGTTGCTGATAAAGAGCTTTCAGCTTTACTGGCCGGGAACCAACTCGTACCGATCGTTCATAACACAACGTATGAAGCTCTCCGCAATGTCAGTCCCTTGCTCGCATCCCGAAGCGGTCTGGACACGGGAGAAGATACGCTGGCAGTTGTCGCAACAAAAATTGCAGAATTGATTACTGTGTAGAGTAACGACTCCCACTCAAACTAAAATATCTGGTCTACTACCGCAGGCCAGATATTTTACCTTTTATCACCTCTCCCTTCAGAACATAACTTCCGCCCATGTCCATGTCACTTCAGGTGACATTTGAAACTGGCTAAACCGAGTGACTTTTTAATCTTGTAATAACAAAGGTTGTCAGCACAAAGCGTTATTGTCGTCTCAGCACAATTCACACGCGTCGTGTACGCTAAGCCTTCATTTTGCTCAGCACAGGACCGCGATCTTATGTTGGTGACTATGACAGACAAAGAACTTTACCGGCTTGGCATCATTCAGCGAGTATTTGACCGGGCTTTGCTTCAGCGCGACGCTGCAGATATTCTTGAACTCAGTGTTCGTCAGGTGCAGCGTCTTGTGCGCCTGTACCGGACAGATGGCGCAACCGCGTTTGCATCTTCCCGCCGTGGACGTCCTGCAAACAACCGGATCGATGAAGAAACACGCTGTAAAGCCCTGGATTTGATCCGGTGCCACTATTCAGATTTTGGCCCAACGCTCGCAACCGAAAAACTGGCTGAACGCCATCATATTCATCTCTCTGTTGAAACCGTCCGTAACTGGATGACAGCCGAAGGTCTCTGGCGTCCTCATTCCCGCCGGCGAACCCGGGTTTACCAGCCACGCTATCGTCGCGACTGTCTCGGCGAACTGGTTCAGATCGATGGCTCTCACCATGACTGGTTCGAAGGCAGAGCCCCAAAATGCTGTCTTCTGGTCTTCATGGATGATGCCACCGGTCGCCTGATGCACCTGCGATTCTGTGATTCAGAAAACGCGTTTGACTACATTATGGCTACCCGGCAATACATTGATAAACATGGTAAACCTGTCGCATTTTACAGCGACAAGCATGCGGTGTTCAGGGTCAGCGGACCGGAAAGCCGACGTACCGGCACAACCCAGTTCGGACGGGCTCTCCGGGAACTGGCGATCGAATTGATTTGTGCCAACAGCAGCCAGGCAAAAGGTCGCGTGGAACGGGTAAATAAAACGCTCCAGGATCGCCTGATTAAAGAGATGCGCCTGCAGAACATCAGCTCGGTTGCTGAAGCCAATCAGTGGATTGAACATTTCATGTCCGATTTTAACCGTCGTTTCTCCCGGCCGGCAAAATACCCTAAAGATCTGCACCGTCCGGTCACACAGAGTCCACTGGAGTTGAATGATATCTTCGCCTGGCAGGAGCTGCGGACCTTATCGAAAGCACTGACTTTTCAGTATGATAAAGTGATGTATATCATTGAACCCACTGAACAAAATTCGCGCATAGCAGGTGAAAAAATTACCGTTTATGATTACCCTGACGGAAGCATTGCTTTCCGGCATCTGCACCGGCCACTGGGCTATAAGATTTTCGATAAACTCGCCTGCGTTGATCAGGGTGCGGTTGTTGACAACAAACGACTGGGTGCCGTTTTGAAACTGGCGCAGCAGAAACAGGACGAGCTGGAGGCTGAAGGAAAGCGAATGCGCAGCAAAAAAATGCCCCGCAGGCGTGCCCAGGAGCGCGTACTGGAAGAGCTAAGGGCGATCAATCCGGTGCTGGCCAGCCCGCAGGATTTTGTCCCCAGCCTGAAGCGATGAGCCCTTCCCTCACCTGCAGATCTGACACGGCTGAATGATGAGAGAAAAATGGACGACAAAAAACCAGTGCTTCTGACATTACATGAAGCGTTGCGCCTGGATTTGATTGAGGCCTATGTGGCGCGGGAAATTACGCTGGCAGAAGTGGCGGAATCCATGGAGCTCACCCGTCGTCAGTGCTCCCGCCTGATTAAACGCTATTGTGAGCTGGGGCCAGCTGGTCTGGTCAGCCGGCGCCGTGGAAAGCCCGGCAACCATCAGTTAAACACCACCATCAGAGACCAGGCCCTGCAGCTTATTCGCTCACGCGGCCGGGGTATGAATCCGACAGCAATCTGGCGAATACTGACCACAGAATACAGTGTCCGGATTTCAAAAGAGACCGTTCGGAAACTGATGATTACTGAGAAAGCCTGGCATCCGCGACCATCCTCCAGGCCTGACTAAGACTAAAGAAGGAATTTTCCAGACTCTCCCAGACGTCATCTCTGACTTGTTTTGAGCACGACATTTCAACATTGGCTAGACACGCACTGAAGTGGCTAAATTGAGATGTTCGTCTCGGGGCTGCGCGCGGGATGTTTTCCTATACTGTTATGTTGTGATCCCAAGATGCTGCCGGTACTTCACCGGACTCATTGCTCCTAATGATAGCTTGATACGCTTCTCGTTATACCAGCGTATGTATCTGTCCAGAAGTTCCCTTGGCTTTAAATCTCTGGGTAAATCGTCCTTCTGTTCATAAATCCGCACCCAACGGCTCAACTGTTTTGTGGAAGGATATCCCAGCTCTCTGACAACCGCAGAGGTCTTTTTACCGTACCGGTAATAAAGTTCGACGGCCCAAATACGATCCTCGTATGAATGCATAAATTAACTCCTGAAAGTCCAGGAATTCGTCCGCCCCCCCTCTGACCAAATAGACATGTCCGCGCTACAATCTCACCACAGCGATCACTGCTTTCAAAGGATGAGACTCATGACGGCATACGGAACGGAGTTTTTCTCAATGAACGATGTAAACCGACTCAGGATCCTTCAGGACGTTATCGACCGCCGTCTTACCACACGTCTTGCAGCAACCCGGCTTGAGATATCTGACAGACACTGCCGACGGTTGCTGGAGCGCTATCGTGAGCATGGGCCGCTTTCACTTGTTAACCGTCGTCGTGGCCAGCCTGGCAACCGGCACCTCATGCCGGGCCTCGCTGAACGAGCACTACGTATTATCCGCGAACGCTACGCTGATTTTGGCCCGACTTTACCTGTGAAAAGCTCGCCGAGGTTCATGGGCTGTATCTGGTCAAAGAGACGGTACGCAAGCTGATGACACAGGCTGGTTTATGGCTCCCCCGCAAGTCACGGCCGCCTCGTGTACATCAGCCACGACCGCGTCGCGCCTGCACCGGAGAACTCATCCAGATTGATGGCTGTGAGTATCGCTGGTCGAGTATCGTAGTCCGGCCTGCACGCTGCTCGTTTACGTTGATGATGCGACCAGCCGGCTGATGCAGCTTCTGTTCGTCAGTTCTGAGTCCACTTTCACCTATTTTGAAGCCACCCGGGGCTATCTGGAGCGTTACGGTAAGCCTCTGGCGTTCTACAGCGACAAGGCCAGTGTCTTCAGGAGCAACAACAAGCAGGCCAACGGCGGAGATGGCCAGACGCAGTTTGACCGTGCCATGAACGAGCTGAACATCACTGGTATCTGTGCCAATACCAGTTCTGCCAAGGGCCGTTTTGAGCGGGCTCACCTGACGTTGCAGGATCGCCTCGTCAAGGAGCTGCGGCTTCGCGGTATCAGTACACCCGAGGCAGCAAACGCCTTTGCCGAAGAGTTCATGGCTGACTACAACCGCCGGTTTGCGAAGCCCCCACCCGATGATTTCGATGTTCACCGTCCGCTCGAGAATGATAAAAAACCTCTATCTGCCTGAAGGAAATGAAGAAAATCGACGTTGACTTGCAAAAAAATTAACGTCATATACCCCTATTTTCTGCTTAATGATTATCTATAAATCCAACCAGCTAAACCAATGATGATGCCCGTAAGGAAGCAGAAGATTGCAGTTTTATGCATCAATACGCCGTATAAAGCAAGCGAAAGCCCAATAAATAACACCATAAAAACTGGCCACATGCTGAATAACAGGAATAAATAACCCATTAAATTGTCGTGAAACGTCACATCTACTCCAAAACCATTACTGTAATTTCAATTGATGACTTGTCTAATCGCTAGACATCTTTCAATCATACTTAAACATCAGGCATCACATTATCACAGTCACAATTGTAATGTTAGTGATAGAGTCATCAGGTGATCTGTAATGTATTACAATACTCAGGTGAGTCAGTTACTTACCATATGAAATGGAGTATATTTCAGACAATCAGATACTTTATCTTAATACGATTTACTCAACCTTATCTGTACGTTATAAGCCATAATTGCTAAGACATTTATCTGTTACAATTGTTAAATCCAAAATGTTATCTATACTAACTAGTGACTTTACTCTGCTATGACAAAGTCCACTGTTCTACCCGTGAGCTCAGGGATGAGCCACTTCCTTTAATGTCTGATATTCCTTTTTTCAAAGCACTAGAAAAATACCCGAAAGCTGTTAATCTAATACATTGACTGACCATACAGTTCAGCGTTATTTTGTTGGGTTTACTTCACGTACTTTTTATTGTCGGATACTGTTGGGAAAAGACACAAAGAAGCAAACCATTAAGCGGAATACTGCGTAGGGTTAGAATATACAATTAACTTTTCCGTGATAGGACTAGTGATAACAATATTTCCAGCATGGGCTAACAGGAGTATAGATGGAACTGCTCTCCATAGGTTAATACATCTCGCAATTAACACGCCCGCATATGCCACAAAACAGACGCCCATTCTCGGAATTTTTTTTGCCATTATCTTTCCTGCGGCCTAATTACTTTCCCCACAACTATGGTTTTTTATTAGAGTCTTCACCACTAAATAAATTATAATAAATTGATTTTATTAGACATCTGTCAGAATCTATATGGTCAGCACGTATTGCATGCTCTAATGTTTCAAATGCTAAATTATGCGCGGCCTCAGAAAATATCCCAGGCCAACCCTTACTCAGCATAGACAGTCCTTTAAGGACTTTTATCTGAATCTCCCTCATACCGGCACCATCGCGTGCGACAGGTGAGAAAAAGTCTTCCAGTAGATCGTTATTCTGAAGTGGTGCAACATGAACTGAAGGATATTTCACTTCTATTTCATCAGATTTATTCTGCGCGTAAGTGGAAAGTATACGAACACCTCTGCCAATGACATCAATGGCGGTTCCAGGATCGTTCACTGCGGGGGAAAGTGCCCGGCAGGCTATTTCGGCCATGACGCTAAGACAAAATCGGGGATCCTGAGCAAATGAACGTACATCCGAGACAATAATCGTCTCAAGTAAATCGGCGCTGATTGATGACTCCTGGCCTTGACTCAGGTACAAAACGGGCATGGATGGATGTATGAAACTGCCTGGCTGCGCCACGAGGTATACATGACGGGGATCATTGGTCAGCAGCTTGCTAAGTTTCACCATATCAATATATTCAACATAGCCAATCTTCTTCGGATAAACTGCAACCGTTCCTTTCGGCTGTTCATTGTTCTCAAGCCATGGATATCCGCCGAGACAGGGATTTCTTGCTCTCGCAATAAATGTTTCGATGGCCGCCTGTTCTACTTTTGCCGTTGTCTCACCTACCCTTCCCAGAGAGGTCAAATGCTGTATCCAGCGAAGCAATGTGATGAGGATTAAGGCAATGACAACCAGTGTGACAATGAATAAAATGACTCTCCCCCTTTCTCCATAAGCTCCCATACTGAGGGCAATAATCCCTACCAGACTGAAGAGAAAAGAACCGATGAAGGTGGCCAGTACATTTTGTGTGGTTACGTCTTCAACAACTAAACGCGTAGCTCTGGGAGTCACATTAGTAGTGGCTGAACCGTAGGCTGTGACCATGATACTCAACGAAAAAGTGGTCACTGCCAGCATACTCGATGCCAGTATGTTCAGAATGTTATCGACTGCTTCCGCACCAACCTTCACGGAAACCGACTCAGGTATCATTGATTTAAAAAGAATTGATAAAAGGGCCGTTATTATCGCGACAATGGCGAATAACGTTGCCCTGAACCATAGCTTTTTAACTGTCTGCTTCAGAATCCATTTCCAGCGTGAAATCATTCTGCATTCCTCATATTGCGGCCGGGATAAATAATTGCCGCCCCCAGGACGGCATGTTGCTATTAACGAACCAGGTGCAGGAAGTGCAGATGTTTTTCGTACTGGTCCAGTATGTCATTAATCAGCTGCTCCTGGTTCCAGCCCATCACATCATAATTTTGACCGCCTTCTTTGAGATATACCTCAGCGCGATAATATCTATGTTGTTCAGTCTGCTGCTCATTATTATCCATCGCGGCGAGCGCGAAGGTCGGTGAGCTATACCCGCGAAGCCTCACTTCATATATAAAATTCAGCTCGTTACCCAAATCGACTTCAAGACGAATACGATCCTCGACTGCGTCACTGATGTGGCTTATCGTCCCCTGCTTGTTCAGCTCTTCCTGAACCAACGTCATGGCGGGCTGGATGACGTCGTCCATAAAACGTTTCACAAGAGATCGCTTCGGCAGATACGCGATATTGCGTAACCTTCTCTGCCAGGGAATTGGGTTACGTGCAGCCGTAGGAGCAATTGTCGCCATGCTCAGGCTTTCACGCTTGGTCAAATCCCGGCGCAAAGCTTTTAAAAGTCCGTATATGGATATCAGTAAGATCACTGAGAAAGGCAATGCACTCGCTATTGTCACTGTTTGCAGCGCACTTAGCCCTCCGGCAAGGAGAAGCGCAATTGCGACAATGCCCATGAGCGAGGCCCAAAATATTCGCTGCCAGACGGGTGTGTTTGCCACTCCACCTGATGCCAGAGTATCAACTACCATTGCCCCCGAGTCAGCAGACGTGACAAAGAAGACGATGACCATCGCCATTGCGATGAATGACAGCACGGAAGAGAACGGGAAATGCTCCAGGAAATTAAACAGGGCCAGCGCCACATCCTGCTGAACAGTATTGGCGAGGTCTGTGGCCCCCTGGTTCATAATGAGATAGATCGCGCTGTTACCAAACACTGTCATCCACATTAGCGTAAAACCCGCGGGAACAAACAGCACGCCGGTGACAAACTCGCGAATGGTTCGCCCGCGGGAGACCCGTGCGATGAACATCCCCACAAACGGCGACCATGAAAGCCACCATCCCCAGTACAGTAATGTCCAGCCCCCCAGCCAGTTGCTCGACTTAGGCTCATACGCGTAAAGGTTGAACGTTTTACTCACCAGTTCCGAAAGATAACCGCCCGTATTTTCCACAAATGACTTCAGCAGAAGCACGGTTGGTCCCAGACACAGGACCAGCACCAGGAGCAACAACGCCAGACCCAGATTGAGCTCAGACAGGATACGTATTCCCTTATCCAGGCCGGACACCACTGAAATCGTCGCTAACCCCGTGATGACCACGATCAGAATAACCTGCACCGTTTCATTGATGGGCACCCCGAAAAGATGGTTCAAACCGGCATTCACCTGCAAAACACCGTAACCCAGCGATGTCGCGACGCCAAAGACCGTGCCTATAACAGCGAAAATATCAACCGCATGGCCTAAAGGCCCGTATATGCGATCGCCAATAATGGGATAGAGTGCGGAGCGCAGAGTTAAAGGCAGACCGTGACGGTAACTGAAGAACGCCAGAATCAGCGCCACAATGGCATAAATTGCCCATGCGTGCAGTCCCCAGTGGAAGAAGGTCAGACGCATTGCTTCCTTGGCTGCCGCAACGGTTTCTGGAGTGCCAACGGGAGGCGAAAGATAATGCATTACAGGTTCGGCAACGCCAAAGAACATCAGGCCGATCCCCATCCCTGCCGAAAAAAGCATCGCAAACCAGGAATGGTAGCTGAAATCAGGCTGCGCATGGTCCGGGCCCAGCTTGATATCACCGTAGCGTGAGAGTCCAAGGAACGTGACACTTAGTAAAATCAGGGCCACAGCAAGGATGTAGAACCAGCTGGCATTCGTGAAGATTTGTTGCTGTAGTAGTTTAAAATTTTTGTCGGCGACCTCCGGGAATACGGAGGCAAAGGCGACAAGAAGGAAAATTAGCAAAGCAGATGTAAAGAATACCGCTTTGTTAATCTGGCTTGTAGACTTCTTCGGGATTGTATCATTATCACTCATAATCATTTATTCCATTAATTAAATCCGCACTGGATAGACGGTACTACCTTTCACAGAGTAGCAAAGTTCAACTGGCTATGCGGCGTTAATCGGAACGCATGGTGTAATGAGTGCCGATACAAATCATCCGATATTCTAAGGGGTTCTTGGTTACTCAGCCTGCCGCTTCCTGGCGCATTTAATTTGCATAATCTACATCAGACTTGGGATATACGTTTGACCCTGATCCGAGACCCAGCATCATTTAGAAACAGAATGCCGGCATGGTCTACAGTCCCTGAACGGATGTGGTGCCGATGAAAAAATCACTATCCACCAAAGAGCAGATTGTTACGCCCTGAAGCAGGCTGAACTGGGGATGTCCGTCCCGGAGGTCTGCCTTAAGCTGGGTTGTGCGCGGAGGTATGCCGGTGATGCACAGATAATCAGTCCCCAACGTTGTCATCGAGCTGCACTTCTGGCAGAACGTCCGGGTAGCGCCGACAGTATTCGTCAATGACTGGCCATAAAACCGGTGTGAAGGCCGAGCGTGGACCTACACTACGTAACGGACCGACAATCTCGTCATTTGCCTGCCTTGCACGCGTAAGGGCGTGGTCCAGTACCGCCAGTGCCGGTTGTGTGGCTTCCAGCAGTTGCCTGCCCTCATCTGTCAGAGAGAGGCTGCGAGTTGTGCGATGAAGAAGACGCACCCCTAGTGAGTCTTCAAGTTGAGCCAGTGTCTGGCTGGCGGCCTGTAAGGTCACTCCTTTCGCGAAAGCTGCCTGGCGCAGGCTGCCCAGTTCCACAGCTTTTGCCAGTATGTCTATCGCGCGAATATACGCAGCACACTATAGCACTGGTAAGATTGCGGTATTTGACCGCCAAGTTTCCCTTATGGCACGATTCCATTGCCTGCAGGATGCAGGGCCTGGTTCAACCAATATGGCATTTTAATACGGGTACCTGTACGTCACATAGTCGCTAAGAAATGAAGTCTGGCGCGTTCGCCTTAACCACGCTCAACCGGGAATACAACCATGAAAACTTTTCTGAGTATCGGCTCGGGACCGGGTATTGGTCTGGACACTGCGATTCGTTTTGCGCGTGAAGGGTACAGGGTAATTCTGACATCACGTAATAACGTACACCTGCAGGAGCAGGTACTGGCTTTACAGAGTAAAAGGTTACCAGGTGGAAGGTCGTTTTGCCGACGCTGCTAATATCAGTTCCATCACAACATTAATCCATGATGTGGAAACAGCAACGTAAGGGAATGATGTTCTGCACTTCAATTCCGCTGCGCTTCATGACGGAGGTCTGGATGAACAGTCTGTTGATGGCCTCTTAACGGGGTCTGAGGGCCAATGGAACGAAAACGTACGCTAAGGAGATAATCAATTGTTATAATTAATATTACTCATTCTTCGCTATAAACTGAAAGCCCACACTAAGCAATGTTTTATCCTCAAATGACTTATTTCCCTACCCCACTAAAGTAACGCTCGCACATTAGGTCGTTTTTTAACCACACAGTAAAACTCGAAATAACATGCGAAAAAACGCATATGATTTTGACTTCTTGTTTGGGTGGAGAGACAATGCCCATTCATAGCAGGAGTACATAATGCCAGAAATCGCATCCCTACAACTTTTCAAAATACTATCTGATGAAACACGCCTGGGTATCGTACTACTGCTCAGGGAGATGGGGGAGCTGTGCGTTTGCGATCTCTGCACAGCGCTGGAACAATCACAACCCAAGACCTCCCGCCATCTGGCCATGCTTCGGGAAAGTGGCCTGTTGCTGGATCGCAAGCAGGGGAAATGGGTTCATTATCGCTTATCCCCGCATATTCCTTCCTGGGCTGCCCTGGTGATTGAGCAGGCCTGGTTAAGCCAACAGGACGACGTACAGGCCATCGCCCGTAAGCTGGCATCAGCAAACTGCTCTGGCAGCGGTAAGGCTGTTTGTATCTAAAAAATTTGCCTGAACATATATGTTTTTTCGAATGCGAGGTGTTAGAGATGAAAACGTTAACGGTGTTTGATCCGGCGATGTGCTGCAGTACCGGCGTTTGTGGTTCAGATGTCGATCAGGTTCTGGTCGATTTTTCTGCTGATGTGCAATGGCTGAAAGGGCGTGGAGTTCAGATCGATCGTTACAACCTGGCGCAACAGCCGATGAGCTTTGTTCAGAATGAGAAAGCAAAAGCATTCCTTGAAGCTTCTGGAGCCGAAGGGCTTCCGCTGCTGTTACTGGATGGTGAAACGGTGATGGCCGGGCGATACCCAAAACGCGCTGAACTGGCTCGCTGGTTTGGTATACCGCTGGAAAAGGTGGGTTTAGATTCCACCAGTTGCTGTGGTGGTAAAACTTCCTGTTGTTGAGTATGTCAGGAGGACATATGAAATTCTTAAAGAATATCCCGTCTTACCTGTTTTTCACCGGTAAGGGAGGTGTAGGTAAAACTTCGATTTCCTGCGCAACGGCTATACGTCTGGCTGAACTGGGAAAGCGTGTTCTGCTTGTCAGTACCGACCCGGCTTCTAACGTCGGTCAGGTATTCGATCAGACTATCGGTAACACTATCCAGCCCGTGACTGCTGTGCCTGGACTTTCGGCTCTGGAGATCGACCCGCAGGACGCCGCCCAGCAATACCGCGCCAGAATCATTAATCCTATTAAAGGTCTTTTGCCTGATGACGTTGTTAACAGCATCAGTGAACAGCTTTCAGGAGCTTGTACGACAGAGATTGCTGCGTTCGACGAGTTTACTGGCTTACTGACCGATACTTCTCTGCTGACCCGCTTCGATCACATCATTTTTGATACTGCCCCAACCGGCCACACTATTCGTCTTCTTCAGCTTCCCGGAGCCTGGAGCAGCTTCATTGAAAGTAACCCTGATGGTGCCTCCTGTCTTGGGCCGATGGCGGGGCTGGAAAAGCAACGCGAACAATACGCTCATGCCGTTGAAGCATTATCCGATCCTGAACGAACTCGCCTGGTGCTGGTCACGCGATTGCAAAAATCAACACTACAGGAAGTCGGGCGTACTCATGACGAATTATCAGCTATTGGCCTTAAAAATCAGTATTTAGTCATTAACGGTGTTCTGCCAGCTAGCGAAGCAGAACGTGATGCACTGGCCGCCGTAATATGGCAACGAGAGCAAGAGGCGCTGGCAAATCTTCCTACCGGGTTATCTGATTTGCCGACAGACAACTTATACCTTCAGCCGCTGAACATGGTTGGTGTGCCCGCATTGAAAGGCCTGCTCAACGAACACGCTGAGATAGCATTGCTTCCTGAACAAAGCATACAAAACAAACCAGAGAATATGTCGTTCTCTGTCCTGGTCGATGATATCGCCCGCAGTGAACACGGTCTGATTATGCTGATGGGCAAAGGCGGTGTGGGTAAAACCACAATGGCTGCGGCTATCGCCATCAGTCTGGCGGATAAGGGTTTTGATGTGCATCTAACCACCTCAGATCCTGCTGCACATCTCAGTACAACGCTGAATGGCAGCCTCAAAAATCTGCAGGTCAGCCGAATCAACCCTCAAGATGAAACCGAACGCTATCGTCAGCATGTTCTGGAGACGAAGGGCAGGGATCTTGATGAGGCCGGAAAGCGGCTGCTCGAAGAGGATTTACGTTCTCCTTGCACAGAAGAGATTGCGGTGTTCCAGGCGTTCTCACGCGTAATCCGTGAAGCAGGCAAACGGTTTGTGGTCATGGATACGGCACCGACCGGGCATACGCTATTACTGCTTGATGCTACCGGGGCTTATCACCGTGAGATTGCTAAGAAGATGGGGAATAAAGTTCATTTTACCACTCCGATGATGCAGCTTCAGGACCCGGAACGCACCAAAGTCCTGCTGGTTACTCTGCCTGAAACCACTCCGGTACTGGAAGCGGCAAACCTGCAGTCCGATCTTGAGCGTGCGGGGATTCATCCCTGGGGCTGGATTATCAATAACAGCCTCTCTATTGCACAGACTCATTCACCACTGCTGTGTCTGCGTGCTCAACAAGAACTTCCTCAGATCGAGGCTGTGAAGAACCAGCATGCAAGGCGCATAGCGTTAGTACCCCTAATGGCATCAGAGCCTAATGGCATCGAGAAACTCAGAGAGTTGGCAGTTTAATTTTTTGGCATACACAGGGCGGCAGAGCAGTCCTGTCTGGAGGATTTATGTTACTGGCAGGCGCTATTTTTGTCCTGACCATTGTTTTGGTTATCTGGCAACCAAAGGGATTAGGGATCGGCTGGAGTGCAATGCTGGGCGCAGGACTGGCTCTGATATCTGGCGTTGTGCATGTGGGCGATATTCCGGTGGTGTGGAATATTGTCTGGAACGCGACGGCGACCTTTATTGCCGTGATTATTATCAGCCTGCTGCTTGATGAATCAGGCTTTTTCGAATGGGCGGCATTGCATGTTTCGCGCTGGGGTAACGGTCGTGGCCGTTTGCTCTTTACGTATATCGTTCTGCTCGGTGCAGCGGTGGCGGCACTGTTTGCCAACGATGGGGCGGCACTTATTCTGACGCCGATAGTCATCGCCATGCTGCTGGCATTAGGGTTCAGCAAAGGCACCATGCTGGCATTCGTCATGGCGGCCGGGTTTATTGCCGATACGGCCAGCCTGCCGCTTATCGTGTCGAACCTGGTGAATATCGTCTCGGCGGACTTCTTTGGACTGGGCTTCACTGAGTATGCGTCGGTAATGGTGCCGGTGGATATTGCCGCTATTATCGCTACGCTGGTGATGCTGCATCTGTTCTTCCGCGAAGATATTCCGCCGACTTACGACCTGGCTCTTCTGAAAGCACCGGCAAAAGCGATTAAAGATCTGGCAACCTTCAGAACCGGCTGGATAGTGTTGAGCCTTCTTCTGGTTGGCTTTTTCGTCCTTGAGCCGTTGGGTATCCCGGTCAGCGCGATTGCTGCTGTAGGGGCTGTCATTCTGTTTACGGTGGCGAAGCGAGGCCATGCCATTAACACTGGCAAAGTGCTTCGCGGTGCGCCATGGCAGATCGTCATATTCTCTTTGGGGATGTATCTGGTGGTCTATGGTCTGCGTAATGCCGGACTAACAGAATACCTCTCCGGTGTACTGAACGTGCTGGCAGATAAAGGACTTTGGGCAGCGACGTTTGGTACCGGCTTCCTGACGGCTTTCCTGTCTTCCATAATGAACAATATGCCTACCGTGCTGGTTGGTGCTCTCTCTATTGATGGCAGCACTGCAACAGGCGTTATCAAAGAGGCGATGATTTATGCCAACGTGATTGGCTGCGATCTGGGACCGAAAATTACACCTATTGGTAGCCTGGCAACGCTGCTCTGGCTGCATGTCCTTTCACAGAAGAACATGACCATCACCTGGGGATACTATTTCCGCACCGGGATCGTCATGACTCTGCCTGTGCTGTTTGTAACGCTGGCCGCGCTGGCGCTACGTCTCTCTATCACTTTGTAATGAGATACTGATATGAGCAACATTACCATCTATCACAACCCAGCCTGCGGCACGTCGCGTAATACGCTAGAGATGATCCGCAACAGCGGTACTGAACCGACCGTTATTCTTTATCTTGAGACTCCACCTTCACGCGATGAGCTGGTCAAACTAATTGCAGATATGGGCATTTCCGTCCGGGCGTTGCTTCGTAAGAATGTCGAGCCGTATGAGGAACTGCGTCTTGCAGAAGATAAATTTACTGACGACCAGCTCATCGACTTTATGCTGCAACATCCGATTCTGATTAACCGTCCGATTGTAGTGACGCCACTGGGAACTAAACTTTGCCGTCCTTCGGAGGTGGTTCTGGATATCCTTCCTGATGCCCAGAAAGCGGCTTTCACCAAGGAAGACGGTGAAAAAGTCGTTGATGATGCAGGTAACAGACTGAAATAAATGCGGTCTGGTGATGAAGGGCGAGAAGAACTCGCCCATTTTTATATAAAAAATCAGTGCTAACGGATGATCAGAAGCGGTTGTGAGGTATTTTGCAGCATTCCAGCGGTATGGCTACCGATTAAGAATCGCCGCAATCTGGAATGGCCGTAGACCCCATGATTATCAAATCGACATCATTTTCCTCTGCGTAACGAATAAGCATATCCCTGACTGACGGCCCAGAAAGATGCATTGTGCTGTTTTTAGACTGGCCCCCTCAGTTTGAAGCGGCCTACCGCGACCTGCTTTCCATCCGTACAGAAGATGATCTGACCCGGATTTTGCTGCGTAATGCACAGTACCTCCGCATGCGAACCAGCCAGGTTCTGCCACGGGGACAGCAGTTCTACGCCGGGACTGCGCTGTATTTTGCCCTGTTCTGCGATGTCGCCGGTCGTGATGAACAGACGATTGAAGCCTTCTGGGCCAGTATCGCGCGTTTCTGGGGAGCCTGGTATCGTCGGCAGGATTATTATCAGCAGATCAACCAGCTGCGCGGAGTCATGGGCAAGGCGCCGGCGAATGGTCTCAGCGAGGCGCATGCGGTGGGCGTTTACAGCCGGGTCGCAGTGTTTCAGGATGAAAGCGGCCAGAAAGGACACAGTCAGGTGCTGCTGACCCTTCGCACAGAGAATACGCAGGCGCTGCCGGCAGGCGAGTTCGATCAGTTTGAGTTGCCGTTCTGTAATGGTCACATTCTGGTGCCTGATCCGGGCTATGGCGCCCCCGTTGTTTTTCTCAACAATGTACTCGGCCTGGGGTTCCGCTTCCGGGAAGGAACCTGCTCCATGCACTGCTACACTGTGGAGGACGCCCGGCTCGGGGCTACCCAGACACTGACGGAAGTGGCGGAAGCGCTCGTCAGTAATGTTGATGCTCCCCTGCGGGCCTACGCTGCAACCATCCCGGTAAATCAGAGGTAGTTTCTGTAAAGGCCACGACCGTGTGGTCTTTCACTGCATGTGCAGCAACTGGATACCGGGGCTGGCTGTGAATTTTCTTGACGGCTGAGGCGTTTGAGACACTGGTCCGGGAATTCACCACGAAATGTGAAGAGGGTTCTTTGGACGGGGCCCTGACCGGACTTCGCTGTCTGTACGGAGAGCGCTGAATGATTTGTTAAGTGAATTTGTGCAGTATACATTCTGTACATGTACGCGAATCTGATTAAGCCATCATCAGCTACCCTTGACTTCCGGACTATTACCTGCGTAGCCGCGACGGCTGAGCTGATGGTAATGTACCGTGACCAGAACCCCGCCCAGCAACAGTAAAATGGCGGCAGTTTCCTGCAGATCCGGAATGCGCTGTGAATAGATAAAACCATATAGCAGCGCGAAAAGGGTTTCAAAAACCACCATCTGCCCTGTCAGTGATACCGGAAGACGCCGGGAACAGAGATTCCACGCCAGATATCCCAGCCATGAGGAGACCACGGCTAACATCATGTTCGTTATCCAAAAGAGCGTTTGAGTGTGTTCCGGTAACGACAAGTCAACTGCAGAAAACCTGAATATACTGGCGATGAGCCACAGCAGTACCGAAATACATCCCGTACACAGGCCTATCAGGAGCGACCACTGGTTGCTGTTGTAAGGGAGGTTTTTCAGACAGCGGGAGTTCTCGACAGCGTAACGGCTCCAGCACAGTAATGCAGCGAAGGCACAAAGCATCCCCAGCATCTGCCGTTTTCCTTCTGTAACTTGGTGCGAGGATGTTTGTAGCGCATGCAGATTAATCAGCACCACTCCGGCAATGATAGCCGCCATCGGCAGCAATAATTGCCTGAAGGGCGGCGCATGCTGGTCCCTGCGACCAAGCACCGGAACCATCACCGGAATTAAACCTATCACTAACGATGTCGCGGCAATACCGACCTGCTTTACGGCCACCGCGACGAGCAGAAAATAGAGGACATTGCTCATCAGCGAAAGACGGATCAGCGTCAGCAGATCGCGATGATGCCAGACGCGGGCAATGTTGCGCCATTGAGGTATAAGTAATATTGCCGCCAGTATTCCATAGGTAGCAAAGCGACCGCAGGTTAACAGCAGTGGTGAGATCTCGGGTAGCAGTACCGGTGGCAGGAAGATGAATCCCCAGCATGCGCCAGCCAGGGCGCCAAATATAATTCCCTGCTTCATGCTGACTCCTGAAATGCCGTTTCAGGTAATCTCGTCCCCGACTGACGCTCACTCCACGACGACAAAAAATACTGCAGCCGCGGGCTTTTCGGCCGATGGAACAGTTGCGCCGGCGGTCCCTGCTCTTCAATGCAGCCATCGGCAAGAAACAGCACACGATCGGAGACTTTTGCGGCAAACCCCATCTCATGGGTCACAATCATCATGGTCATACCATCATCGGCAAGATTTCGGATGACCTTTAGCACCTCCCCGACCAGCTCCGGATCAAGCGCTGAAGTCGGTTCATCGAACAACATAATGGCGGGTTTCATGGTCAATGCCCGGGCGATGGCAACGCGCTGCTGCTGACCACCGGATAGCATCGCGGGCCAGCTATCGGCTTTGTCTGCCAGACCAACCCGCGCCAGCTGCTTTTTCGCTTCGGCGTAGGCTGCTTCACGGGAGACCTTTTTAACCCGTCGCAACGGCGTGGCTACGTTATCGAGTACCGTCATATGCGGCCACAGATTAAACTGCTGAAAGACCATACAGACGTCGCGTAACGCCTTACGGTTTTCCTTGTCGCTTAAACGCCGGCGTTTTTCGCCGCTGAGTGGTTCATAGCCGACGCACTCGCCATTCACCACAATGCTGCCGGAGCTGTAATCCTCCAAAAAGTTAATGCAGCGTAACAGCGTGGATTTACCCGACCCTGAGCCGCCAATCACGCAAATGACTTCTCCGGGAGTAATGCTGACATTGATGCCACGTAAAACATGGTTTTCGCCATAATATTTATTGAGGCTGTTAATCTCAATAGCATAATCACGCATACTATTAACCTCGGCTTAATTGAAAATAAGAATAATGACGCTCTATTTTATTACCCAAACGGGAGATACCGATCGCGATTCCCCAATAGACAATGGCCATTAAGGAGTAGATTTCAACCATCGCATAGGTCTGGTTGGCAATGGCCATGGCGGTATTGGTGAGTTCACCAACCGTAATAATCGACAGCACCGACGACTCTTTTACCAGAATAACGCTCTGACCAATCAGTGGCTGGATAATTCTAGCGAACATTTGCGGCCAGACAATGAAAGTAAATATTTGCCACGGACTTAAACCAAGGTCTGCCGCCGCTTCGCTTTGTCCGCCAGAGACAGCATTGCGACCTGCACGGAATATTTCCGAAAAATAAGCGGAACCATAACAGCCCAGGCACAGTACTCCGACCTGTTGGGCCTCGAGGTTAATACCAATATAGGGCCCACCATAAAAGACTAAAAATAGCTGTACCAGTAACGGCGTGCCGCGAAAAACATTAATCCATGTATGGTATATCACATTAAGTAGCGCTGGTTTTTGTCTTTCGAGGAGAAAAAAACACAGACCGATCGCCAGCCCCAGCAGGATACCGCCGAGGCTCATTTTTAGGGTCATTAAAATACCGGCGGCGATGGCATCTTTATAGGTAAAAAGTATCTCAACATTCATTTTGCTAATACCCTTTTAGCCGAAGATGAGCGGTTTTTCTCTAACCTGACGCCAGCGATACTCAGCCCCCATGAGGTCAGGAAATAAAGGAGCCCACATGCCGTATAAAACTCCAGCGGCCGATAGGTGGTTGAGGCCAACGTTTGCGTCACTCTCATCAACTCATGGACCGCCACCACCGAGACCAGTGCCGAATTTTTGATAATATCAATGGTTTCATTAATCAATGCCGGCATCATGGTACGCAACACCTGCGGCATCTGAATATAAAACAGGGTTTGCGCCGCTGAAAAGCCAAAATCTCGTGCTGCCTCCAACTGGCCTTTGGGTAACATGTTAAAACCGGCCCGAAGAATCTCCCCCTGAAAGGCCGCGGTATTTAATGAGAGGGCAACAACCGCCGCCAGCAATGGCGAAAGCGTGATCCCCACGGCCGGCAAAGCATAAAATATTAATATCAACTGGACCAGTAACGGCGTGCCACGGTAAAAACTGACATAGATTTTGCAAAAACAGCGCACGAGACGCTGCGGAGAATTTAACCCCAGACAAATTAACCAACCGAGGATCAATCCTGTGACAATTGCGCTCAGTGATACAGCCAGAGTACTGAGCACGCCGATTAATAGCTGAGGGAAATAGGGAAACACCACCGAAATATCAAACATATTGCCCTCCAGTATCCATCAAATTAGTTTGCCGGGGTTGGAACTTGCTCTGGAACGGCCATAGAAAAACCCAGCCATTTGGTTTGTAGCTGCGCCAGTTTTCCCGATTTATTCAACTGCACAATGCCGTCGCTGACAAATTTGACCAGTGAGGCGCTATCCGCATCTTTTCTTCCAACCCATGCATACCAGGTGACCGGGCCAAACGGCGGGCGTACAATTTCAAACGTATCACCACGTGTCTTCACCAACGGCGCGAGGTTCGGCAGCGATTGCACAACCGCGTCAACACGATGTGCCGCCAATGCCGCGTAAGCTTCGTTATAATCAATAAAGGCTTTTATTTCTTTAACGCCGTGACCGGTGGTGGGTTTAAGTACCGATGCTTCATACTCTTTTAGCACAGCAATCTGCGGCGCCCCGGCCTGACTGGCGACAATCATGCCCTGGAGATCTTTGGCGCTGTTAATACGGCTATCCCCTTTGCGTTTCAGAATGGCTACGCTGGCGTCAGAAAAGGGAGCGGTAAAGGCGAATTTAGCTTCACGATCGCGGGTGATGGTTAAAGAGGTTGCCACAAAGTCGAATCGTTTGCTTTCCAGTCCGGGTAAAATCCCCTGAAATGGAATATCCAGCTGAACCACTTTCACCCCGGGTAATCCCTTCATGACTTCCGTGAGAATATCTTTTCCCAGACCGACTATTTTGCCATCTTCAAGCATTTCAAAAGGGGCATAGCGCGCTTCTGTGGCAATCACTATTTCTTTTTTTTGCTTAATATCATCCAGCAAATCAGCCTGGGCAGTGGGTATCATTAATGGTGAAAGTTGTATGACAGACATTGACAGTAACAGCCACAGTTTATTTTTCATGAGATTTCTCCGCGAATTTGAATGACGCTGATAATATTTATTCATTCTCTTAGCGGCGACAAACGGTGGTTTCTAACTGATAACTATTAGCACGGCTAATGGTGCCTTTGGCATGAATAGTGCTTATTGCAGGTTATTTAGCAACAGAGAAACCGATGATGCAACCTAAACCAGGTTTGCCGTCCCTGGACGGTTTGCGCTACTTTGATGCCGCGGCGCGTAATCTTAGTTTTACCCGTGCCGCGCAGGAACTTTTTCTTACTCAGAGTGCGGTAAGCCAGAAAATTCAATTACTTGAACAACATCTTGGCTATCTTGTCTTTCACCGGACTCCCGCAGGGTTACGCTTAACCCCGCAGGGTGAACAGCTGTTTATCGGGGTGCGTCAGGCATTTTCCATCCTTGAAACCACGCTGCACCAAACCGGTGAAGAAACTCTTGAGGGCACCATAAAGATTCGGGTTATGCCGTCCTTTGCAACCAAATGGCTGCTTCCCCGATTACATCAGTTTTATGAGCAGTACCCTGTCAGTCTGGAAATTGATGCCGATATGACACCCGCCAATTTTAAATCTGACGCAGTCGATATCGCCATTACTCCTTTTTGGGTTGACGATAAAAATTTAATTCAACGACACCTGTTCAATGATGTGATCTATCCTGTGATCAGCCCGGATTTGATGAAAAACCGACCTCTGAAAAATTACAGCGATCTCTGCGGTTTACGCTTACTACATGATTCCATGCCGCAAAATACCTATAGCACCCACTGGCGATCTTATTTTGCCCGCCTCGGGCTCTATGACCTGGATGTTGAGGCTGGAACCGGCTTTTCCCGTGCCGACCTCGTGCTCCAGGCCGCCTGCGCCGGACAAGGGATCGCCTTAAGTCGTCACTCTTTGTGTGCAACGGAGGTTCGCAATGGCGCACTGATACGCCCTTTTACAGATATCGTCGAAGACGGACAGGTGTGGTTAACCTGTCCGCGTAATAATGAGAAACGGCCACGCGTTCAGGCGTTGATCAACTGGCTGACAGAGGAAACCGCGCGTCATATTGCAGAACGCAAGCAAATCCTCAGTGAATATACACTGCATAAGGCCAGCTAATGACGACAAATTAATAATCTCCGTTTGTCGCAAGATATCGTTTTCCAGATGATGACAACACGCCATTATCAACAACGGAGTTTATCATGAGCATGCCAGATATTATTGAATTAGCTAATGGACAAAAAGTAAAAGGAACGTTCAGCACCCATGAAATGCAGCGCCGACTGTCAGGATTACGCGCCATCATGGAGGCAGATAGTATTGATGCAGTTATTTTAACCTCGGTTCATAATATTAATTATTACGGCGATTTTTTATATTGTAGCTTTGGACGCCAGTATGCCCTGGTGGTGACGCCGAGCCAGTCATTTTTAATTACCACCAATATCGATGGCGGCCAGGGATGGCGTCGTAGCTACGGTGCAAATATCGTTTACACGGACTGGCAGCGTGATAACTATTACCGGGCAGTGCGCAAAGTGGTTCCTGATGATAGCCGGCGGATTGCCCTTGAAGGCGACCATGTGACGATCGAACAGCGTGCTAAATTTTGTCATTACTTAACCCAGACAGGGTTTGTTGATATTGCCCCGGCGACGATGCGTATGCGCATGATTAAGTCTGCCGAAGAGATCGCGCTTATTAAATTTGGTGCCCAGGTCGCCGACCTCGGGGGTGCGGCATGTATCGAGGCGATTGCCGAAAATGTTCCCGAGTATGAAATCGCACTGGCGGCCACGTCAGCGATGACCCGGGAAATCGCGAAACGCCTGCCGCATGTTGAATTGCGTGATACCTGGACGTGGTTTCAGTCTGGCTTGAATACTGATGGAGCACACCATCCGGTGACATCCCGTCGTCTCAAGGCAGGCGATATTTTATCGCTGAACTGTTTTCCAATGATTGCCGGCTACTATACCGCGCTGGAACGAACACTGTTCTTCGGTCAGCCCAGCGATGAGCAACTACGTTGCTGGGAGATCAACTGCGAAGTGCACCGCCGTGGGCAGGAGTTAATCCGTCCAGGCACACGTTGTTGCGACATTGCCGCCTCGCTTAATGAAATTTATCGCGAGCATGGTCTTCTGCAGTACCGGACCTTTGGTTATGGTCATTCGTTCGGCGTACTGAGTCACTATTATGGTCGTGAAGCCGGTTTAGAATTGCGCGAGGATATTGAGACCGTTTTGGCACCAGGAATGGTTGTCTCGATGGAGCCGATGATCATGCTGCCGGAGAGCATGCCGGGGCACGGTGGTTACCGCGAACACGATATCCTGGTCGTAACCGAAATGGCAGCAGAGAACATAACTCATTTCCCCTATGGTCCTGAGCATAATATTATTGCAGCTAATATATAAGCATGCCGAATGACTCCTGTGCTGCGCCTTGATAAGAAAATAATGAGCAGCAGATGGCATCGCACCGTCTCTGTTCGGCTGCATCCGGCTGGCAGACCGTGCCGGAGCATCACGCCCCGCTCTGGCAGCAGGTCAGTCAGGTGGAACCCGAAATCTGATTTATTCAACAAAGCCGCACCAAATCATCACTCGAAGATATTCAGGCATGGTACATCCGCGGCAAGCCCCTAATTTGTACTGAGGGGCAAAGTGAAAAAAGTTACTTTTTGTTGAAACGACAGTTAGCAATAACCCCCGCTTGCGGGGGCCATACCCACCAGGAGCAAACGCAGAAAGCCCGAGATACTTCTGCTGTACCGGGGGCTGGCGACATTTCAGGCAACACTCATAGTTGACATCCTCCCCGCCCTAAAGGGCGGGGAGGATGTCAATAATAGCAGACCACATCATGATGTCATTCTGACCGACAGATGCCAGAAGCAGAGGATCCATCCCATTTTATACCTACCTTATAACACTTAGAAAAACAACATGTTAAAAATGTTTATTGGAAACAATTTTATTTCCAATTGTAATGATAACCATTCTCATATTAATATGGCTACGTGATAATTAACTTTTGATGCACTCCGCATGTCTGACCGTGCCACTACCACAGCTTCCTTAACGTTCGAGTCGCTTTATGGCACCCATCACGGCTGGTTGAAAAGTTGGCTGACGCGCAAACTCCAGTCTGCCTTTGATGCAGATGACATTGCCCAGGACACTTTTTTGCGGGTAATGAGCAGCGAAACGCTCTCGACGATCCGCGATCCTCGCTCTTTACTGTGCACTATCGCCAAACGCGTGATGGTGGACCTGTTTCGCCGAAACGCGCTGGAAAAAGCGTATCTGGAGATGCTGGCGCTTATGCCGGAGGGGGTAGCGCCTTCACCTGAGGAACGCGAAAGCCAGCTCGAGACCCTACAACTCGTCGACAGCATGCTGGACGGGCTAAACGGAAAAACACGTGAAGCGTTTCTGCTTTCGCAACTGGATGGCCTGACATACAGCGAGATTGCGCACAAACTCGGTGTTTCCGTCAGCTCCGTGAAAAAATACGTGGCGAAAGCCGTCGAGCACTGCCTGCTGTTTCGTCTGGAGCATGGGTTATGAATCCTTCGTTAACCGATTCCCGCCGTCAGGCGCTGCGTTCAGCTTCCCACTGGTATGCCGTGCTAAGCGGCGAGCGCGTCAGCCCACAACAGGAAGCGCGCTGGCAACAGTGGTATGAACAGGATCAGGATAACCAGTGGGCCTGGCAGCAGGTTGAAAACCTGCGCAACCAGCTTGGCGGTGTGCCTGGCGACGTTGCCAGCCGGGCGCTGCACGATACCCGCCTCACCCGCCGTCACGTGATGAAAGGATTACTGCTGTTGCTCGGCGCTGGCGGAGGCTGGCAACTCTGGCAGTCGGAAACCGGCGAAGGTCTGCGGGCAGATTACCGCACCGCCAAAGGCGCAGTCAGCCGTCAGCAACTGGAAGATGGCTCCCTGCTCACGCTGAATACCCAAAGCGCGGCGGATGTGCGTTTTGATGCGCATCAGCGCACCGTCCGGCTCTGGTACGGTGAAATCGCCATTACTACCGCGAAAGATGCGCAGCAACGCCCCTTCCGCGTCCTGACCCGTCAGGGCCAACTCACCGCTTTAGGGACAGAATTTACCGTCCGCCAGCAGGATAATTTCACGCAGCTTGACGTGCAGCAGCACGCCGTGGAAGTGCTTCTCGCCAGTGCCCCCGCGCAAAAACGCATCGTGAACGCTGGTGAAAGCCTGCAGTTCAGCGCCTCTGAGTTTGGCGCAGTGAAACCGCTGGATGACGAGAGTACAAGCTGGACGAAGGGCATCCTGAGCTTCAGCGATAAAACGCTGGGTGAGGTGATAGCCACGCTAAGCCGTTACCGCAACGGCGTGCTGCGCTGCGATCCCGCCGTTGCCGGGCTGCGCCTGAGCGGGACGTTCCCGCTGAAAAATACCGATGCGATCCTGAACGTTATCGCTCAAACGCTTCCCGTTAAAATTCAGTCTATTACGCGGTACTGGATAAACATTTCACCGCTGTAAGAAAAATAATTCTCATTTCAATTGTCCTTTTTACCCTTCTCGTTCGACTCATAGCTGAACACAACAAAAATGATGATGGAGAAGGTATGACGCCGTTACGCGTTTTTCGTAAAACAACACCTTTGGTTAACGCCATTCGCCTGAGCCTGCTGCCGCTGGCCGGTCTCTCGTTTTCCGCTTTTGCTGCACAGGTTGATATCGCACCGGGATCGCTCGACAAAGCGCTCAATCAGTATGCCGCACACAGCGGAATTACCCTCTCGGTTGACGCCAGCCTGACGCGCGGCAAGCAGAGCAACGGCCTGCACGGAGATTACGACGTCGAGAGCGGCCTGCAACAGCTGCTGGACGGCAGCGGACTGCAGGTAAAACCGCTGGGAAATAACAGCTGGACGCTGGAGCCCGCGCCAAAAGAAGATGCCCTGACCGTGGTCGGCGACTGGCTGGGCGATGCGCGTGAAAACGACGTATTTGAACATGCTGGCGCGCGTGACGTGATCCGCCGTGAGGATTTCGCCAAAACCGGCGCAACCACCATGCGTGAGGTGCTTAACCGCATCCCTGGCGTCAGCGCGCCGGAAAACAACGGCACCGGCAGCCACGACCTGGCGATGAACTTTGGCATCCGGGGCCTGAACCCACGCCTCGCCAGCCGCTCGACCGTCCTGATGGACGGCATCCCCGTCCCCTTTGCCCCTTACGGTCAGCCGCAGCTTTCACTGGCTCCCGTTTCGCTCGGCAACATGGATGCCATTGACGTGGTGCGCGGTGGTGGTGCGGTGCGTTACGGACCGCAGAGCGTGGGCGGCGTGGTGAACTTTGTTACCCGCGCCATTCCGCAGGACTTTGGTATCGAGGCGGGGGTGGAAGGTCAGCTCAGCCCAACCTCTTCACAAAACAACCCGAAAGAGACGCACAACCTGATGGTGGGCGGCACAGCGGACAACGGTTTTGGCACCGCGCTGCTCTACTCCGGCACGCGCGGCAGTGACTGGCGCGAGCACAGCGCCACCCGCATCGACGACCTGATGCTGAAAAGCAAATATGCGCCGAATGAGATGCACACCTTCAACAGCCTGCTGCAATATTACGATGGTGAAGCCGACATGCCCGGCGGCCTGTCCCGCGCGGATTACGACGCCGATCGCTGGCAATCCACCCGCCCGTATGACCGCTTCTGGGGCCGTCGCAAGCTGGCGAGCCTGGGCTACCAGTTCCAGCCGGACAGCCAGCATAAATTCAACATTCAGGGGTTCTACACCCAAACCCTGCGCAGCGGCTACCTGGAGCAAGGCAAACGCATCACCCTCTCGCCGCGTAACTACTGGGTGCGCGGTATTGAGCCACGCTACAGCCAGAGCTTTATGATCGGCCCTTCCGCGCACGAAGTGGGCGTGGGCTATCGCTATGTGAATGAATCAACGCATGAAATGCGTTACTACACCGCCACCAGCAGCGGGCAGTTGCCGTCCGGCTCAAGCCCTTACGACCGCGACACGCGTTCCGGCACCGAGGCGCATGCCTGGTATCTGGATGACAAAATCGACATCGGCAACTGGACCATCACGCCGGGTATGCGTTTCGAACATATCGAGTCATACCAGAACAACGCCATTAAAGGCACGCACGAAGAGGTGAGCTATAACGCACCGCTTCCGGCGTTGAACGTGCTCTATCACCTGACTGACAGCTGGAATCTTTATGCAAACACTGAAGGCTCGTTCGGCACCGTACAGTACAGCCAGATTGGCAAGGCTGTGCAAAGCGGCAATGTGGAACCGGAAAAAGCGCGAACCTGGGAACTCGGTACCCGCTACGACGACGGCGCGCTGACGGCGGAAATGGGGCTGTTCCTGATTAACTTTAACAATCAGTACGACTCCAACCAGACCAACGACACCGTCACTGCACGTGGCAAAACGCGTCATACCGGGCTGGAAACGCAGGCACGTTACGACCTGGGTACGCTAACGCCAACGCTTGATAACGTTTCCGTCTACGCCAGCTATGCGTATGTGAACGCGGAAATCCGCGAGAAAGGCGACACCTATGGCAATCAGGTGCCATTCTCCCCGAAACATAAAGGCACGCTGGGCGTGGACTACAAGCCGGGCAACTGGACGTTCAATCTGAACAGCGATTTCCAGTCCAGCCAGTTTGCGGATAACGCCAATACGGTGAAAGAGAGCGCCGACGGCAGTACCGGCCGCATTCCCGGCTTCATGCTCTGGGGCGCACGCGTGGCGTATGACTTTGGCCCGCAGATGGCAGATCTGAACCTGGCGTTCGGTGTGAAAAACATCTTCGACCAGGACTACTTCATCCGCTCTTATGACGACAACAACAAAGGCATCTACGCAGGCCAGCCGCGCACGCTGTATATGCAGGGGTCGTTGAAGTTCTGATGTGTTAACGCCCGGCTTGCCGGGCTTTTAGCTGGAATGTGACTATGTTGGCATTTATCCGTTTTATTTTTGCAGGCCTGCTGCTGGTGATCGGCCACGCCTTTGCCGCCACGGTTCAGGACGAACACGGCACGTTTACACTCGATAAAACGCCACAACGGATTGTGGTGCTGGAACTCTCGTTCGCCGATGCGCTGGCCGCCGTGGACGTCAGCCCGATCGGTATTGCCGACGATAACGATGCAAAACGCATCCTGCCCGAAGTGCGTGCGCACCTGAAACCGTGGCAGTCCGTCGGAACGCGCGCGCAGCCGAGCCTGGAAGCCATTGCTGCCCTGAAACCAGACCTGATCATTGCCGACAGCAGTCGCCATGCGGGGATTTACACCGCCTTGCAGCAAATCGCGCCGGTACTGCTGCTTAAGTCCCGCAACGAAACCTACGCTGAAAATTTGCACTCAGCGGCTATCATCGGCGAAGTGGTAGGTAAAAAACGAGAGATGCAGGCGCGTCTGGAACAACATAAAGAGAAGATGGCGCAGTGGGCCAGCCAGCTTCCCACAGGGACACGCGTGGCCTTTGGCACATCACGCGAACAGCTATTCAACCTGCATACCCAGGAGACCTGGACCGGCAGCGTGCTGGCTTCTCTGGGGCTGAACGTTCCCGCTGCGATGGCGGGCGCGTCCATGCCGTCCATCGGCCTGGAGCAACTGCTGGCGGTCAATCCTGCCTGGCTGCTGGTTGCCCACTATCGCGAAGAGAGCATTGTTAAACGCTGGCAACAAGATCCGCTCTGGCAGATATTAACCGCCGCGCAGAAGCAGCAGGTTGCTTCAGTCGACAGTAACGCCTGGGCGCGGATGCGCGGTATTTTTGCCGCAGAGCGTATTGCCGCTGACACGGTAAAAATCTTCCACCATCAGCCGCTTACCGATGTGAAATGACCGCGCTAAAACACCCGGTGCTGCTGTGGGGGCTTCCCGTTGCAGTACTTATTATTATTTTCTGGCTGAGTCTGTTTTGCTACTCGGCCATTCCTGTTTCCGGAGCAGACGCAATCCGCGCCCTGCTGCCTGGACACACGCCAACGCTACCAGAAGCGCTGGTGCAAAACCTTCGTTTGCCGCGAAGCTTGGTCGCCGTTCTGATCGGCGCAAGCCTGGCGCTCGCGGGCACGCTGCTGCAAACCCTGACCCACAACCCAATGGCCTCTCCTTCACTGCTCGGCATTAACAGCGGCGCGGCGCTGGCTATGGCGCTTACCAGCGCGCTGAGTCCGACGCCGGTTGCAGGCTATTCCCTGTCGTTCATCGCGGCATGCGGGGGCGGCGTGAGCTGGCTGCTGGTCATGACCGCAGGAGGCGGGTTTCGTCATACCCAGGACAGAAACAAACTGATCCTCGCGGGTATCGCGCTGTCGGCCTTTTGTATGGCCCTGACCCGCATCACCCTGCTGCTGGCCGAAGATCATGCTTACGGCATCTTTTACTGGCTGGCAGGCGGAGTGTCCCACGCCCACTGGCAGGATGTCTGGCAGCTCTTGCCGGTGGTGGTCACTGCAGTCCCTGTCGTGTTGCTGCTGGCGAATCAACTGAACCTGCTCAACGTCAGCGACAGTACCGCCCATACGCTGGGAGTGAACCTGCCGAGACTACGTTTGATCATCAATATGTTAGTGCTGCTTCTGGTTGGCGCGTGCGTCAGTGTGGCAGGTCCGGTGGCGTTTATCAGCCTGCTGGTGCCACATCTGGCGCGCTTCTGGGCAGGCTTCGATCAGCGCAACGTACTGCCGGTGAGCATGCTGCTGGGGGCCACGCTGATGCTGATGGCAGATGTACTCGCACGCGCGCTGGCCTTCCCCGGCGATCTGCCCGCAGGCGCAGTGCTGGCGCTGATTGGCAGTCCTTGCTTTGTCTGGCTGGTGAGGAGGCGAGGATGAAAATTGCGCTGGTCATTTTATCACCCTTGCCCTGGCAGGCTGTGCGCTGTTATCACTCCATATGGGGGTGATCCCCGTGCCGTGGCGCGCGCTGCTGACCGACTGGCAGGACGGACGCGAGCATTATTATGTATTGATGGAGTACCGACTGCCGCGCTTGCTGCTGGCACTGTTTGTCGGTGCAGCCCTCGCCGTGGCGGGCGTGCTGGTACAGGGGATTGTGCGTAACCCGCTAGCATCACCGGATATTCTCGGCATTAACCATGCCGCCAGCCTTGCCTCTGTGGGAGCACTGCTTCTTATGCCATCACTATCCGTGATGGTGCTGCCGCTGCTGGCCTTTGCGGGCGGTATGGCGGGGTTGATCTTGCTGAAGATGCTGGCAAAGACCCACCAGCCGATGAAGCTGGCGCTCACCGGCGTGGCGCTTTCCGCCTGCTGGGCGAGCCTGACGGATTACCTGATGCTCCTGCACCCGCAGGATGTAAACAGTGCCCTGCTGTGGCTGACGGGTAGCTTATGGGGGCGCGACTGGCACTTTGTGAAGATTGCCGTGCCGTTGCTCATTCTGTTTTTGCCGCTGAGCCTGCGCTTTTGTCGCGATCTCGACCTGCTGGCGCTGGGCGATGCACGAGCAGCCACGCTCGGCGTGTCGGTTCAGCGCACCCGGTTCCAGGGGCTGATGCTGGCTGTCGCGATGACAGCAACCGGCGTGGCCGTCTGTGGCCCGATAAGTTTTATTGGTCTCGTCGTGCCGCACATGGTGCGCAGGATCGCCGGCGGGCGTCACCGCTGGCTGATGCCCGTTTCGGCCCTGACGGGCGCGTTGTTGCTGGTCATTGCCGATCTGCTGGCACGAATCATTCATCCGCCGCTGGAGCTTCCGGCAGGCGTGCTGACCGCCATTATCGGCGCACCGTGGTTTGTCTGGCTGCTTGTGAGAATGCGATAAATGAGATTACGTACTGAAAATCTGACCGTCAGCTATGGCGCACAAACCGTGCTGGATGGACTTTCTCTCGCCCTGCCTGCCGGAAAAATCACGGCCCTGCTCGGCCCTAACGGTTGCGGGAAATCGACGCTGTTGAACTGTTTTTCTCGCCTGTTAACACCAGACTCTGGCGAGATATTGCTTGATGAAAAACCCATAGCCGGTTTTTCCGCCCGCCAGCTGGCTCGCCGCCTGGCTTTACTGCCGCAACACCATTTATCCCCCGAGGGGATCACTGTACGGGAACTGGTTTCCTACGGCCGCAGCCCGTGGCTGTCGTTGTGGGGGCGACTCTCCGCGGAAGACAACGAGCGGGTCAACGTGGCAATGAGTCAGACCCGGACGCGCAATCTGGCTGACCGCAGGTTAACCCAGCTTTCCGGCGGCCAGCGCCAGCGTGCGTTTCTGGCGATGGTGCTGGCACAGGATACCCCACTCATTCTTCTTGATGAGCCTACGACCTACCTCGATATCAATCATCAGGTTGAACTGATGCGCCTGATGGTTGAACTCAAAAGGCAGGGGAAAACCGTAGTGACGGTACTCCACGATCTGAATCAGGCCAGCCGCTATTGCGATCATCTGGTGGTACTGGCAAGCGGTCGCGTGATGGCGCAAGGTGCTCCGGAAGCAGTGATGAAACCAGAGCTTCTAAAGACGGTGTTCAGCGTAGAAGCGGAAATCCATCCCGAACCGGTATCTGGCAGACCCATGTGTGTGGTGAAGTAGTCTGGCGAAGTGATAAGGATCATCACAGGACAGATAAAGGAAGTGATAACCACCTGCCAACAGGCACCAAAATCTGGCTGGTTGCCGGTATCACCGACATGCGCAACGGCTTCAATGGTCTCGCCGCAAAGGTGCAGACGATGCTGAAAGATGACCCGATGTCCGGCCATGTCTTCATCTTCCGGGGCCGCAGCGGCAGTAAGGTCAAACTGCTGTGGTCCACCGGCGACGGGCTGTGCCTGCTGACCAAACGGCTGGAACGCGGCCGCTTCGCCTGGCCCTCTGCCCGCGATGGCAAAGTGTTCCTGACCCCGGCGCAGCTGGCAATGCTTCTGGAAGGCATCGACTGGCGGCAGCCTAAAAGACTGCTTACGTCCCTGACCATGTTGTAGGCCTCTTTATCCTGGTTGTCGTTGAATAAGCCTGGTAAAATGCGGGCTTATGAACAACACCTCCCCCTGACGACATCCTTCTGCTGAAACAGCGCCTGTCCGAACAGGAAGCGCTGAACCGCGCCCTGCTGGAAAAGCAGGCCGACCGGGAGCGCGAAATAGACCATCTGCAGGCGCAGCTGGATAAGCTTCGCCGAATGAACTTCGGCAGTCATTCTGAATAAATCTCCCGCCGCATCGCGCAGATAGAAGCCGACCTGAACCGGCTTCAGACAGAAAGCGATACGCTGACGGGTCGGGTTGCCGATACGGGCCGGGCCCCGTATCGTTTTAACCCTGAATATTCATCGCAGATATTGTTTCGGGTTTTCCGGTATACCAGCCCTGAACTAGGTAACCGGGGCCAAGAGAACGGACGAATTCAAACTGTCCTGGCGTTTCCACCCCTTCAAACACCAGTGGTTTGCCAGTACCACGTAACCCTTTCACCACAGAAACAAGTAGCGCTCGCTTCACCGGGTCATCAATATTGGCAATAAAAATACGGTCTATTTTTATCTCATCGAAATCCAGTACCGTCAGCCATTCAATATGGGGGCCGCTTGGAAAACGGAATCTATGGTCACTCCCGTTTTTGCAACACCGATTTTGACGACAAGTT